>ENA-OQNF01000151-OQNF01000151.1-human-gut-metagenome-genome-assembly--contig:-NODE-151-length-10781-cov-3.009949_pt1 | contig 10781 bp, 11 predicted proteins | sample MGYA00242628_ERZ504878 | MGnify/ENA primary metagenome ERZ504878 (study PRJEB26092, sample SAMD00036383) | human gut metagenome | host: Homo sapiens | study: EMG produced TPA metagenomics assembly of... | reverse complement strand
CATATTCTTGATACAAAATCAAAATTGTGATAAACTACATTTCAATAATCCCTTAACTTGTTAAGGGCGCACTTACAGACACACTCACAAGTGAGTATATCTGTAATCGCGTGAGGGCTTCGCCCCTCAACCCCATTTAAAATCAGTAGGATACGAAAGGAGATTTGCAATCGTGGCAATTTATCATTGTTCTATAAAAAACATCAGCCGTGGAAAAGGACAGTCAGCAGTTGCAAGCTCTGCTTATCGATCTGCTGATAAATTAGAAGATATGGAAACAGGAATCATCCATGACTATCGAAAAAAGAATGGAGTCGTATTTTCCGAAGTAATCTTGTGCAAATATGCGCCAGAGTCCTATCAAAATCGAGAGACACTTTGGAATGCTGTCCATAAAGTGGAATCACAAAGTAATGCAAGGCTTGCCAGAGAATGGGAGGTTGCTCTTCCCAATGAACTTGATCTGGAACAAAGTAAGAAGTTAGTGCATGAATTTGCACAGAGTCTTGCGGATGAGGGCATGTGTGTCGATGCAAATATCCATTGGAAACAAGGAAACCATCATGCACATATTTTGGGAACAACAAGACCAATCACCAAAAATGGGACATGGGGACAGAAAGAGAAAAAGGGATATAAATTAGACGAATCCGGCCAAAAAATTCCAATCATTGATTCTGAAACAGGCTTACAAAAAATCGGAGCAAAAGGCAGAAAAATGTGGCAAAGAGTAACCGTGGAGGCTAACGACTGGAATAAAACAGAAAAGGTGGAAGAATGGAGAATGCGTTGGGCGCAATATTGTAATCAATACCTTGAACCTGATCTGCAGATCGATCACCGAAGCTATGAAAGACAGGGAAAAGAGCAGATCCCGACCATTCATGAAGGATATGTAGCAAGGAAAATGGAGCAAAAAGGTGTCATATCCTCACGCTGTGAGACGAATCGGAACATTCGAAAGTATAATTTGCTGTCTCTGCAATTCGATAAATTGTCGGAACTGAAAGAGACCTTGGTCAAACAATTGGAAGAACTGAGAGAAAAGGCAAAGGGGGCACTACATGAGCGATTACAACGACTTAGAGCTACAAGAGCAGTTGATGAGCCAACTCGAAGAGATGCAGATGCAGCTATCGAAAAAAGACTTGCAGCTCTCCGAAGCATTGGACAAGGCGGAGAGTCTTTACCTGGAACTGAAGAATCTGCAGTCCAGGACATCATCCGAGAAGCAAGAGCTGGAATTGATCGTGCAACAGCAAAAGAAGAAAATAGCCGAACAGGCAGATCAGATCGAGAAGCTGAACAACAGCGATGTGATATTTCAACAAAATCAGGAATTAGAGAAACAAAACACTCTATTGCAAAAGAACATCCAAAACGCCCTAGCCGAGGTAGAAGCCGTTAGGTCAGAGTATTCCAACAGGGAAAGGCAGTTGCAGACCGCACAGGAAAAAGCAGAACAAGAAAGAAAGGAAACAGAGGCCTATAGACGTTCTTTGAACGAACAGGTGTATGAACAGGCAAGATTGAGATCTGAAATACTGGAAAAACAGCTGAAACAGGAATATCAAGCACGTACACTCTCACATCAGACATTTTTTGTGGTGTCGTTACTATACGGAATTATAGTCACTTTATTTACTGCATTTTACTCTGGCGCCTTTATTCGCGATTTTAAGGCGTTTTTCGACTCTACATGGGCTTTTATATACCTTTGCTCGGAAAATCTATTTAAAGTGGCAAATTGGGCGTCACAATTAGGTGATAGGATTCCACATCCTGTTGCATCTATGGTTATTCATTGGCTTCTCTGGATATTGGTTATTTTACTGCTTGGTGTCGGAAGTATTTCTTTACTTGCAATTTGTGCTATAAAAGGTTGTAAGCATTATGCGAACCAGTACGCTGACACAATCAGTCTTTCTGTCTGGTTGCTAAGCCTGGCATGCCTGATATGGTTTGGAGATTTCATACGGAATTTTATTCCCATCAATCTGGTTGTGCTGTTGTTCCTGATTCATACACTTTATCTTGGAATCAGAGCATATCTAAAACGAAATTGGTACAGGTTTCGATAAACACACAAACATACGTATTTTGTTGATTTCTCCTCTAATACTGTCAGTTTTAAAATTGACAGTATTAAATGTCATATGCTATACTGGATAAGCTACCACCCCTAGACAGGTAGAGAAAGGGGGTGTGCCATATGAGTGAATTTCTATCGTTTATACTTTCTGTCCTGGCGAGTGTAGTTGCCTACTACATCTGCAAATGGTTGGACAAGAATGACTGGTAGCAACCTTGGGGTTTAAGCCACCCACCCAAAACGGCATAAAAACCCCCACGAGGTGCGAACTCGTGGGGGTTTTGTTGTGCCATATGAGCACTTTCTATCGTTTTGCCTATAGGCATTATAGCATATGACCATAAGCTTTTCAAGTATCCCCTAATTGTCTCTTTTTCAAACACAATTTTCGTTCTGCAGTCTGTAATTGTCAGATAATAAAAAACGGACAGGAATTGACACTTGCACCGCTCCAATTGCTGTGGGTTATCTTATTCCTGTCCTAAAAGTTTGCGCTAGCGCCGCTCCAATTGCGACGAGGCCACCTTACTTCTGCAGTTATTTTACAATAGCTTATTTCTGTCGTCAATAGTACTACCGAAATTAAAATTGAAAGTCTAAAAGTAGTTGTTGCCTTTTACGGATTCCAGATACATCCGATCCGTCATTTTTTGTGGGTCTAACAAACTGTAGTATTCACTGGCTTTCATTTTCTTTTTATGCCGGAAATAAGTCGATTCACTCATTCCAAGAATGATTTGCGTCTCCTTATCCCCTTTTTCTTCAATCAGCAATATCACATCTGAAAACCGGTATGCATCTGCTGTGTAGTTTCCTTGTTCTTGCTCCTTTAACGCATATGTTCTTTTCCGGCCAGCTCTCCTTGTTTTACGATCTACAAAATTTGACGTGTGCATCAGAAGCGAGATCTCCCCCTCTTTGATATTTAATCGAACTCCTAATGTTGCAAGTGCATCTTGCATCAGTTTTAGATTTTCTTTGTTCTGTTTTTTCATACTTTCTGGAATATTTTTTTCCGAAACATTGTACTGCAGATATAAATCCTTACGTTTTTTCGCATATTCTTTTATCTTTTGCATTGATTTTTCGTTCATGCTATTCACTACTTTCACATTTAATTTTGATTGAATTATAGCATAATTCACCGCTACGGTCAAATTTAATTTTGATTGAAAAAACTAGCAAGCCAACTAACCTTGCGCGTACGCGCGTGTTAGTTAGCTTGTTTAATATTTTATTTAATTACTTGTTTAATTACTTGTTTACGGAGTTAATAAACAGCGTAAAATCAACGTTTTTGCGGTATAATGGTGGTATTTTTTGCGGTATATAGTGGTATTTTTTGCGGTATATAGTGGTATTTTTTGCGGTATAACGGTGGTATTTTTTGTCGGCATATAGTGGTATTTTTTGTCGGCATATAGTGGTATATAAAGATTGACAATATACCACTATTATATTATAATAGGGAATAGGAGGTGGCTCATGTCTAAAAAAAATACATTAACTAAAAATTATATAGTCGAAAAATCGAAACCTTTAATATGGTCAAAGTTTTCAGAATACAACCTTGGAGAAATGAGATTGATTGATACATACTTGGCTAAAATAAATGCAAGAGAAGAAGAAAGTTCGGAAGTAGTCTTTACTATTGATGAATATTTAAGGTTACTTGGATATGAGTATCCCAATAAATTGAAAAGCAGCGAAATTGAAAAGAGTCTTGACAAACTTCTTGGTTCAAGATAAAAATTGATTTGAATAATAATGGGGATTATATAAAAGTAAATTTATTTTCGGACGCAAGAGTTATTGTGAGTGATCCAGATTTCGGAAAAAGACAATAACGATCGACTGTAATCCAAAACTCAAAGAAGCATTTTTTGGATTGGCTGAAAAAGGATATATTGAATATACATTAGACTATTCTTTGCGTTTGAAATCAGAATATTCTCTAAAATTATATCCTCTTTTAAAGGACAAATTATACAGGAGAGAATGGACTGTAGAGCTTAAAGATTTAAGAGAACTAATGGGGGCAACAAATAAAAATAATGAGAGCTTTCGAGAATTTAATAAAGTGCTACAAAAATGTAAGAAAGACATAAATGAAGTTACAGATATTGAATTTGAATACGAAAAAATAACCAAAGGGCGTTTAACGCGGGCAATTAAATTTAAAATAAAAAAGTGTACTGCAGAACAAGAGCAAATACATGGGCAGATGGAAATATACGATTTTCCGGAATATTGTCCAGACTCTGATTCGACTGCAGATCAGGAACAAAATGCGGTTCTTGAAGGTAAATTTACGTTATGGTCTGAAGCATGTGGCAATGAATTTAATCGATCACAGTTGGAAGAACTGGCACTGCTTGCAGAGGAACATGTAGAGTATGAGCCAACAGATGCAGGACGTCATGATCTGGACATCTATCACTATTTGTTACGAAAATATAAATCTCTGCAGAACAAAAAAGATGTGAAGAGCCGGTTTGGATATATGAAGTATTTAGTTGAAAATAATGCATAACAAAAATCGGAAAACTTATAGATATATTCTTTCAGAGTATATGAAAGCGCAGTGATTGTGAGAGTATGATTATACCAGCGCAAAACACTATCAAATTTAATTTTGATAGAAATACAGTAAAATACGAACAGAACTCTCGATTGCAAATTACGCTCAAACGGAATGCCAGTTCCGCTACTGCGGAACTGCTATTCCATTTTTAACGGTACGAAGTACCGCTAGATGATATCATTCTGTTTCACGCATATTTATACCGTTCATTTCCAGACGATATGTATGATGTTTATCTGTGATTCGTGTAAGGCACGCATCAGCGTAGGTATTATCAGCAAACATATCAAACCATGTACTGACTGGAAACTGTGAGATGACTACAGTTGATTTTCTTCCATCCCTGGTGTCAAGGACTTCAAAAAGATCCCGGCATTTATCAAGATCGAGATCCATAAGGCCAAAATCATCGATTACAAGAAGATCCAGCTTGGTCAGCTTATTCAGGTAATCCAGATTTGTGGATTTGATACGTGCCTGTTCCATTTCGCTCATAAGAGTGTTCGCTTTTATATACTTTACACTCTTAGACTGCTTCATTGCAGTTACACAAAAAGCATTGATTAGATAAGTTTTTCCACTGGCGGAAGATCCTGTTACAATGAGTATTCTTTCCTTCTTCTATCCAATGGCAGGTACTCAGTCGCTCTATTGTCTGGGTATCAAGCTGACGTTCTGGACGGTAAATAGTTTCGTCAAGATCCGCCGCTGGGTATCGCAGATGCGCTTCTTTCATCAGACGATTAAAACGTTTATCTGCTCGCGCCTGCCACTCTGCATCAACCATTGCTGTCATGCGTTCCATAAAAGTGTTCAGATCTGCATTGGGATCTTTCAACTGTTCTTCCAGGATATGTGCCATTTCTGGAACACGGAAACTCTTCAGACGCATGATCAGAGCCTGCTCCTGAGGTGTTAATGTAATGTCATGGGATGAACTCATTTGTATGCCTCCTTTCCACGGATGTTTGTATGGGAAGGAAGTTTTCCGGTTCCGTTTATAGCGCTGCTGGAATGATTATTCTGAACCATGCTAAGTACTTTCTTGAAATAAGAATACTTGCAGGCATTGGCTTCTACGCATTTCTCAGCAGCCTCCTGAACCAGCCTGTGAGGAACATCTTTACAGGAATGGAGTACACCGGCACAGCTGTTGTATGCCTGTTCCTCATGCTTGGAACTGCGGAGTATCCTGTCAATAAGAGTTACCATAGATTCTCCATAAACAGATGCCCATCGTCTGTAATAAGCTCCGTCATGTGCATTCACTTCTTTGTAATATAGGTGTTCTGGAGGCATATGACTGTCATCTGTAATGTAAAGAGGAAAATCACGGTAAGATCTTGGATGGCGGCAGATCAGCCGGTTATACTCATCACAGATCCGTATCTCCGTCATTGTAGCCTTAAGAATTGCAGGCTTCCCTTTATAGGTATACAATACAGAATAGTAGTGGGCATCATACTCAAGGTGGTAATTATCTGGAACTTTAAGAAAGTATTTATAATCACAAAGTGTATAACTTTCGCCTGGAAGCTGGTTCATACGCGGTTTGTTCGTACTTTTCGAATCCATTCATGCGGGATTTCCGAATGTCAGATTTTTTCTGGAAAGGACGCTGGTTGATGTCTGCTACGATCTTTTTGACCGCAGCATTCAGAGCTTCCAGAGAGGTATAAGTATCTTTCTTTAATTCTTCTACCAGATGCGTCTCCAAGAAACGCACATGATTTTCAACTGTTGGTTTGCCTTTCGGTTTCCTTGGTGGTGGCGGCAGAATAATCGTATCATAAAAAGTTTCCAGATCTGAAAAAGCTGACTGCAGCACAAGTTCATCTTTACTATGCCTGGTAACAGCTGTTCTCAGATTGTCCGGGACAAGATATTTAGGAACTGCCCCATAATAAGACAGTGCATGTACTGTGCCGGTAATAAAATGTGGAAGTTTTTCATCCGGAAAGATCTCTGCATAAACAAGGCTACTAAAACCAAGTGTAGTTGTAAAAATGTGAACTTTTCGAAGTTCGCCAGTTGTTGTATCCAATAGCAGTTCCGGCTGGTCGCCTACCCAGTCAATATACATCTTTTCACCAGGGATCCGCTCTACAGGCATAGATGTTTTTGAAGTACCATATGTATCTACCAGGAAATCACGATACAGCTTATAAAACTGAGCAAGCTGGTAACCGTTGGGATGCTCTTTTTTATAATCAATCCATAGAAAGCTCAAGTCGGCATGTTTTCCCATTTGGATCATCTGCTCATGTATTTTTTCAAAATCAGGTAATGGAATATCCTTATGTCGAAGGTTTTCTTTTGGATAGATGAGATCAACCACCTTTGAAGCTGGCATTTGTCGAAGATCATCCAGTGATAATCCTGAATCATTGTAACGGTTCATGATTAATGCAATCCCGCTTCGTCCAATCCGGTAACGTTTTTGTACGGCGTCATAACTGACTTTACTGAGCCGAAGTTCTATGACTCCAAGAATAGTATTGTAGTCGTGCATAATAGTTCCTCCTTTGCACTGTGATGAATAATAGTTACATCACAATAATAAAGGAAAAACGTACCGTTTTGAGTAGAAAACGCGTACCGCTAAATCAGAATGAATGTACCGCCGATTTCAGAATAGGCGTACCGTTCGAGCAGAATTTGCACTCTCGATTTTAAATATGACAGTTTCGTATATATGGTTTATAACTAGTGGTATAAGGAGAAAACATGAAAACAACAAGAGAAATTGCTGAGACATGCGGAGTATCTGAACAAGCTGTTAGAGCATGGTGTAGGAAAAATCATATCGCGAAAGATGCGAAAGGAAGTTTCGAAATTAGCGAAACTATAGAATATAGGATTTATAAGCATTATAAGGTTGATGTTGCGAAAGATGCGAAAGATATTGCGCAATCATCGAAAGCAGATGATATTGTGAATCAAGCTATTATTGATCTCCTCCGTAAGGAGCTAGAGCATAAAAATAAACAGATAGATGAATTAAGCAAAAGACTTATGGAGTGTCAGAAGCTGTTAGATCAGGAACAACAGCTCCGTATGGTAACAGAGCAAAAAATGTTGGTAGAAAATCAAGAAGAATCAAATAAGAAATGGTGGAAATTTTGGGAATAAGAGAAAGGAAAATGACAATGAAAAATAGTTATACTACAAAAGGATTGCATACAGTCAGTCAGTACAAAATAATGCAAGAGATTAACAAAAATTTTGAAGAAGAAAGTGTAGATGTATATTTTGTATCAGATGAAGAAGCAATTGTAAAAGATAAAAAAGGAAATCAAATGAAAGTTCTGTATAGAAACAAAATAGTGGAAGTTCAGGTAGTATGAAATAGAAAGGAGGAAACGCATGGATGAGGTGAAGTATAAAAAAGGAGATATTGTATTATTTCGGTATGGACAAAAAATAAAAATGGAACGATTGTTATAGTGGATGCGCAAGGAACGTTTTTCCAACAGGAAGAGCCATCTTACGATATTGAGGTAACGAATGATCTGCTTGATCAGAATGGATTGTACAAGCATATTCAGCAATCTTGGGTTTTATAGAAAAGTCAGTGAAATAAATGGATGAAAGAACAGATGAGGGAATTAAAAGGCAAAAGTATATGAGGTAGGTAGTTGCTGCCTCATATACTTTGCCACCTTTAATTTGTCAATTAAATAGATATCTAAGGTTGGTTTATCAGTTTGGTGCTATTCTTTGGTTTTCTGTTAGCTTGAATAGGCTTCAAACCATATTCTCCAACCTTCGCTATAAACATAATATTGAACAACTCCAGCGGACATATAAGGTTCTTCTAAGAGACTGTAATTAATTCTGTGTAAACTCTAAAAGAGCTATATATCCTCTTGGATTGATGTTAAAATAAATATCAATTCAGGAGGATTTTTTTATGGCACGAAGAAGAAAAATGGATCCAGAACGCAAAGCGTTCATCAACAGCTTGTTGGAACACTATCAACCAAAGGATGCTCAGGATATCCAGGACATGCTGAAAGACCTGTTAGGCGAAACGCTGCAAGGTATGTTAGAAGCTGAAATGGATGATCACCTTGGATATTCCAAGTATGACTACAAGAACAAAGAGACAGACGATAGCCGTAATGGTTATAGTCCTAAAACTGTCACCTCTTCAATGGGAACGATTGATCTGGATATACCACGAGATCGAAAGGGAGATTTTGAACCGCAGATTGTGAAAAAGAATCAGACAGATATCTCAAACATTGAAGATCAGGTACTTTCTATGTATGCAAAAGGAATGACGACAAGAGATATCTCCGCTCATCTCAAAGATGTTTATGGTGTGGATGCATCCGCAGAAATGATATCACATATGACAGATCGAATCCTTCCTATCGCAAAAGAATGGCAAAACCGGCCGCTGGAAAGAAAATATGCCATTGTTTTTATGGATGCGGTACATTTCCATGTTCGGGAGGACAATCGAACGGTAAAAAAGGCAGTTTACGTTGCTATAGGTGTTAAACTGAACGGAAAACGTGAGGTCCTCGGCATGTGGGTAGGAGGAAATGAAAGTGCAAAATACTGGTTGTCCGTCCTCAACGAGATAAAAAACCGAGGTGTAGAGGATATCATGATCGTATCTGTGGATGGATTGACCGGATTCGGGGATGCGATTCATGCAGTATTCCCACAGGCGGAGATCCAAAGGTGTATTGTGCATCAGATTCGTTATTCTACAAAAATTTATCTCTTACAAAGATTTAAAACCATTTATGGCGGATTTAAAGCTGGTTTACAAAGCTGATACAGAAGATCTTGCACTCACAGCCTTGGAAGATCTGGAAGAAAAATGGGGCAAAAAATACCCTGCTTCCATTGGATCCTGGAGAAATAACTGGACACAATTATCCACATATTTTAAATATCCATCTGAGATACGTAAATTAATATACACTACAAATTCCATCGAAAATTTTAACCGCCAGTTACGCAAGGTTACGAAATCCAAGACTATTTTTCCGACCGATGATGCACTTTTCAAGATGCTCTATCTGGCAATGATGGATGCTACAAAAAAATGGACCGGAAAGGCTTGGGACTGGGGTCTGACACTGGATCAGTTATGCATCTATTTTGGGGATCGGATCCAGCCAGAGGATATCGATTAAGCACAGATTCAATCGCATATCAAGGGTAAATAAACGCCCGATTTTCTCGGGCGCCCTTGACATGCAATAGAATCCATGCTACTAAATAAACAACAGGCTGAACAGCAAAGTATGCCATTCAGCCCATTACATTATATTTTTGTATTCTATAAACCTATGATTTTATCATCAATCTGAGAGGTTTACACAGAATAATTTACACTACCTCTTCTAATGTGCCGGTATAAGACAACTATATGTTCTTCCTCCGTCTAACCTATTGTAAGAAAAATCAGTTTCTCTCCAATCAGTTCCATATCCACTACTCAAACGGCTGGAATGTGAATCTAAAGAGCTCCAAAGAGTGTTTCCATATCCATCTAGCATGGTTCTACCTGTCATATTACAACGAATAGTAGTTCCATTAGGAACTAAACTTCCTACATTATGGAAATATGTTCGTGATAAACCTGCACGGAAATTGGTATTTTCATCAGCTGTAGAATTATCGATTCTTCCAGATTTTTCTAGTTGATCAATATATTCGTCATAACTCTTCTGATTTTCTTCTCTGGCATGTTGTCCAGCTTTTAATTTTGATTCCAAATCATTTAATGTAGAATCGTCCATCAGGCTATATCCATTAGCTTTTACTATTTGTACGTCATATTTTTTCTCTAAATCTGCAATTTTTGAATCTGTGTTTTCTTCTGCATATGCTGTGACAGAGCTAAATATGAATAGTGACAATATACAAAATATACCCGGTAAAAATTTCTGGATTTTTGTTTTCATTTATTTTCCCTTTTTTAACCTTTCTGTTTTGAGACATCACTACTATATGATAGATACAAATTTATTTAACCACTGGAACCACCTCTGCCTTATTTGAAATCATTGTTGAAATGTACTAAAATAATTATAAACCACACTCTATAAATTAGCAATAAAACATTTAAAGAATATCTAT
>ENA-OQNF01000149-OQNF01000149.1-human-gut-metagenome-genome-assembly--contig:-NODE-149-length-10982-cov-2.819714_pt1 | contig 10982 bp, 9 predicted proteins | sample MGYA00242628_ERZ504878 | MGnify/ENA primary metagenome ERZ504878 (study PRJEB26092, sample SAMD00036383) | human gut metagenome | host: Homo sapiens | study: EMG produced TPA metagenomics assembly of... | reverse complement strand
AATGTATATCCTATTTGTATATTCTTTACTCGTAAGAAACTAGCATTACGGACCCAATAATCAGAAGTTTGAAGATTAGTGTCGTTCATATTCAAAGTTTCCAATCGAGGGTATTCAGCCCATTTATCAGGATTTTCTTCCTTCCAACAAGATTCAGCCTGCCATCTCTGTATCTGTCCACCGTTGTAGAATGCATAAGCCATATAAGATCCTATCAAACGCTTATGACCTCCTAACCCTTGTAACAAAGCTGAAAAATCAAAACCTTTATAAGAAGTGGAAAGATTCAAACCATAATAAAACTTCGGGGTAGTACTTCCCAATACGGTACGATCATATTGCGCATCTACCTTACCATCGGGAACCCCGTCGGGACCACTAATATCTTTGTATTTCACATAACCAGGTTTCAGTCCTGACTTACTTACCAATTGTTCGGTAGCCGCATCTACTTCCGCCTGGTCTACAAACAGTCCATCAGTTTCATACCCATATATAATACCTATCGGTTGCCCTACAATTCTGTTATTATTAATTTCTTCGGTAGCTCCGTTCGCCAATTTCTCAACTGCATTTCTTACCCATGTAAAATTAGGAGAAATACTAAACCGGAAATCACGTCCTATTTGTCCGTTATAAGTCAGATTTACTTCAATTCCTTCGTTCGAAACAGCTCCAACATTAGATTGTCCGACTTCACGTCCCATAATACTAGACACCTCAACAGGTGCTAAAATGTCCGAAGTATATTTATAAAAATAATCCAATGTTCCACTAAAACGTCCATTCAATAAACTAAAATCTAAACCAATATCCGTTATAGCCGTCTTTTCCCAAGTAATTTCCGGATTATTATAGGTTTTCATGTAAGCCCCAGACTGAAGAGTTGCCGGATTTCCAAAAGGATAATCATGTCCAAGTTCATAAATCTGTTGGTAAGGATAAACACCTATATTTTGATTACCAAGTACACCATAGGAAGCACGCAATTTCAAATTATCAACTACAGCTGAAACTGCCGCATTCTTCCAAAAGTCCTCCTCAGAGATTCTCCACCCTGCAGAAACTGACGGGAAAAGTCCCCAACGATGACCGTCCGCAAAACGTGACGATCCATCATAGCGCAAATTAACCTCTAATAAATAACGATCTTTCCATGCATAATTTATACGCCCGAAAAAAGAAAGCAACGCATATTCTTCCAATGAACTATCATTAGTAGCTGTTGATTTATCTCCAGAACCTAATTCATACAAATAATTATTAGGAAACGTATTTCTATAACCTTCCAAACCTTTATTATTAGATTGTTCCACAGAAGTACCCGCCAATAACTTAAAGGTATGATTTTTAATTTGTTTTTCATAAGTAGCTAATGCTTCAAAAGTAGTATACGTATTATTTGCAGTCCATACATTTAAAGTAGCGGGTCCCACTGTCTTACTCTCATCAAAATAAGTATCAGCCCGGTAGGCTTTATCATATTTAGTCCAGTAATTCATCCCTACTTTGACCTATAAAAGAAAGTCCGTCTACAGGAGTATTCCATGTCAATTGTCCGGAAAGCACTTATATTTCTACTCACATTCTGCACAAAGATTCACTCGCCAACCACGCTTCCGGACTATAATTATCCTGATATCCAAAACTTCCATCCGACTTTTGCCCGGCATAAATAGGTCCCTGACGAACAGCATATCCTATCATTCCATCAATACTTTGTGGTTCGCCATTAGGAGCATTATATTTATTATTATAAGCATTAATATTCAAATTAAGCATCAGCCCTTTGGCGATTTCACTTTTCATAGTAAACAGTGCAGTCATTCTTTCATTAGACGTTTTTGCCGTCATTCCTTCCTGATTTCTATAACCTACTGATAAATTATAACTCGTCGTAGCATTTCCTCCTTGTATGCTAAGATTATGTTGGTGTTGAAAACCAGAACCGGATTCCAACAGCCATTTTAAGTGATTTACATTCGGATAATTATCCGGATCAGATCCATCTCTATACTTTTGAATCTGTTCAGGTAAATAAGCTTCCTGCTTACCCATATTCCGCATAGCCATATTATAATATTCCGCATATTCCCATGATGGTAAAAATCAGGCAATTCCGTAGGCTGTTGCCAACCAAAAGAATTACTATATGTAATAGTCGTTTTACCTTGTGCACCCTTCTTTGTTTCAATCAAGATAACCCCATTAGCAGCACGATTACCATAAATAGAAGCAGAAGCTGCATCTTTCAAAAAAGAAATGCTCTGAATATCATTAGGATCTACATCATCAATGTTACCTGATAAACCATCAATCAAGACCAATGGATCTGTTCCAGCTTTTGAAAATGTACCAGTTCCACGAATTTTAACAGTTGCTCCTTGTCCGGGACGACCTGAAGTTTGCAATACACTTAAACCTGGAGCCAAACCTGCCAGTGCTTGAGCAGTACTCATAACAGGTTTACTAGCCAAGTCTTCAGCTGAAACAGCAGCTACGGCTCCCGTTAAATTCACCTTTTTCTGTGTTCCATATCCAATCACAACTACTTCTTCCAACTTTTTTGTATCTTCTTCCATTATAATACGAAGTAACTTGTCACTTTCCACCTTTACTTCTTGCGAAATATAACCTACATAACTTATCTGGAGCATGTTTCCCATTTCAGCAGACAGAGAAAATTTGCCATCCAAATCAGTAACAGTTCCATTGGAAGTACCTTTAACCAAGATACTGACCCCAATTAACGGCTCACCGGAAAAATCACTAACCAAACCATTGACATTACTCTGTATCTGTGCCCAAGTAGTATAGCTCAGGCAACACATCAACAAGACCGCCAAGAATCTTATTGACTGCATACATTCTAATCTGTTTTTCATTATTCTATTGATTATTGGGTTAATTTTCAAGACATAACAAGGGCTTACCGACCTAAAAAAGCCGATAAATAAACCTACTTTATGCTATATTCACTTCTTTATCTTAAATACGGGAGCAATCTTATTCAACTGTACATCAGGCATATCAATAACAACTCCTTGCGCTGTACGAGTAAAAAATACCTTTCCATAACCTAACAACTCAATTTTAGTAATTTTATCAGGGTACAACTCACTTCCCGTTGCCAGCGATTGAATGACAACTTGCTTTTCTTCCGGCCATGCAAGAACTGTAGCATAGAGATATTTCTTGGTTTGAGTAAAACGGATTTCAGATGCAGTGGCTTTAGTGTAAGCACCTTCATTGAAACCTTGAGCATTAATCTTGATATCAGCATTGGCTATCGGACCTTCTCCGAAGACTTTCCACGGACGTGTATCATAAATAGCCTCTTTATTCATACTCATCCAGTCACCAAATTCATTTAAAATGGCTTCTTCCTTTTCATCAAAAGTTCCGTCAGCCCGAAGAGGAACACTAAGCAACAAATTCCCGTTCTTACTGATCACATCCACTAATAGTTTCACTACATCGGAAGCACTCTTATACCAACCGTTCTCCGCCAATCTGGTATCATAATGCCAACCGCCTAAACAAGAACAAGTCTGCCATGGCTCTTCATAAATACTATTGGGAGATCCCCTTTCCACATCCCATACCAAAGCTTTACGTTGCTCATCGGTAAGAATTTTACCAAACATAACAGCACTGAAATCCCCCTTACGAGCAACCATGTTGTGATTATAAAAATGTGCGGCAATCTTCAAACCCGCATCACTGATAGGATAAAACGGTACACCAGTCACATCAAAATAAATCAAATCAGGATTATAACGGTTTATTGCATCAATTGTACGATCATAAAAGTTTGTCACATATTCTTGAGTAGGAATACAAACACCATTTCCCCATGCCCATTGACGGTGAATCATACCGTCAGCCCAACTTCCAGCGCTTAACGGGTGATTCTGTGCATAAAGTTTTTGAGGATCGTAGCCTTCCCACCACTTACCCTTACCATCTTCTTTAGTCAAACATCCATCATAGGGTACACCTGCCTTCTCGCCATGACGGTCGTATCGTTGAGCCGGTTCATACCAGCTCCACGCATGATCCGCATGAAAACTGATACCAAATGGAAGACCGTTTTTCTTTGCAGCTTCAGCCCAGCCCGCCAATATATCCTTCTTAGGACCTATATTCACGGAATTCCATTCCTGATATTGGCTATCCCATAAATCATAATTATCATGGTGATTACCTAAAGAGAAGAAATACTGGGCACCAATCTTCTTATAAAAGGAAACCAATTTGTCCGGATCCCATTTCTCGGCTTTAAACAAAGGCAATATATCCTTGAAGCCCACTTCAGAGGGATGGCCATAATGTTCCACATGGTGCTTATACTCGTGCGAACCTTCCAAATAGAGAGAACGCGCCATCCAGTCGCCGGACCCTTCCACACATTGCGGTCCCCAATGTGCCCAAATACCAAATTTGGCATTTCTAAACCATTCAGGAACTTTATAGTTCTGCAATGATTCCCAAGTAGGTTCGAACTCTCCTTCCTGCATTTTTTCATTTTTCTCTGAAACAGGTACCTGGTAAGTCTGAGCCTCCAAAACTCCCGCCCAAAGCAACAAAGCCGAAGCCAAAAGAAAATGTTTTGCTTTCATAGTATAATTGCTTTATATATTTTTCAATTATCAATAGTGCAAATATACAGAGTTGAAACCAATTTATATTATCCAAATGCGCCATTATGTAGGACAATATCGACTTTTACCTGAGATAATTCAAAAACGAATACCAAAACAGGTGATTTGATATGAAAATATCGATTTCCCATTGGATTATATATATACTTTTGCTTACTTTGTACGAAACTGAATCTTTCATTCTAATACCTTAAGGAATATGACACAATCAATCGACCAATTACATTTACTTATATTAAATGTAGGACTAGCCATTCACAATGCAGACTGGAACTGGAAAAACGTAAGCAGCCCTTTTACCAGACTCTATTATATAATGGAAGGAACTGCCCAAATAATATTTCCCGACGGAATACAGGAACTAAAACCACATCATCTATATCTGGTGCCATCATTCACTACCCATAGTTATCAGTGCAATTCTCATTTCACTCATTATTATCTCCATATATATGAAGACCATCAATCAGAATCCGGCATTCTGGAAGATTGGAATTTCCCGATAGAAATACCTGCGGACAACCTGGAATTACCACTTATTAAAAGGTTATGTGAAATAAATCCTACCATGCAGCTTCCTCAATCCGACCCGACAAGCTATGACAACAACCCCACATTAATCAGAAACATCATTAAAAATAAACAGCGTACCTTCTGTGACAAAGTCGAATCCAGAGGTATAGTATATCAACTTATTGCCCGCTTTTTAAAAGACGCCAAACCTAAAGTGGAAGTCAACGATAACCGTATCCAAAAAGTCTTGTCCCACATCCGAAAAAATATCTATAAAACAGTAGATATAGACTCATTGGCAGCAATCTCATGCCTCTCAAAAGATCATTTTATCCGTCTTTTCAAAAAAGAAGTCGGTAACACACCGCTGCAATATATTAATCAGAAAAAAATAGAGAAAGCCCAATTAATTCTGATTACAGAGGATATTCCTGTAAAAAACATAGCTTATCTCCTTGCTTATGAAGACCATTCTTATTTCAACCGCTTATTCAAAAAAATCACAGGCGTTACTCCTCAGCAATATAGAGAACTATATAAAAAGTAACCGTCTTATTATTTTTACGCAAAGGTTTACGTACTTTTTTCAACCTCTTCCACCACATACCTAAAGGTTATTCCTCTATTTTTGATTCCGGAAATAAATCTAAAAATAAATAGAACTATGAATTACAATGAAATCGGGAAAACCGGTATGCGGGTTTCCAATCTTAGTTTCGGCGCATCTTCATTAGGAGGAGTTTTTCATGATATCCGCGAAGCAGAGGGTATCAAAGCTGTTTACACAGCAGTAGAGAATGGAATGAATTTTATTGATGTATCTCCCTACTACGGGCACTACAAGGCCGAAACCGTATTAGGCAAAGCATTGAAAGAAATCCCACGTGACAAATATTATCTCTCTACCAAAGTGGGACGCTATGGAAAAGATGGAATCAACACATGGGATTATTCCGGAAAACGTGCAACGGAAAGCGTTTATGAAAGCTTGGAAAGACTCCACATTGAATATATCGATCTGATTAATGTACACGATGTAGAGTTTTCAGACATGAATCAGGTAGTCAACGAAACATTACCTGCACTGGTAGAACTTAAAAAGAAAGGTATTGTGGGACATGTAGGTATCACAGATTTGCAATTAGAAAACTTAAAATGGGTCATTGATCACTCGGAACCAGGAACAGTAGAAAGCGTACTTAACTTCTGCCATTATTGTCTGAATGACGAGAAACTGACTGATTATCTGGATTATTTTGAATCAAAGAATATCGGCATCATCAATGCCTCCCCCCTTTCAATGGGCTTGCTCTCCCAACGTGGGGTTCCTGCATGGCATCCGGCCCCCCAATCACTGGTAGAAGCCTGTCGGAAAGCTGTTCAACATTGCCTGTCCAAAAATTATCTTATAGAGAAACTGGCTATTCAATATTCTGTCAGCAATCCACGTATCGCCACCACTTTGTTCAGTTCGGCCAATCCAGATAATGTATTGAAAAATATAACATACGCTGAAGAACCCATCGATTGGAACCTTGTAAAGGAAGTACAAGAAATTATCGGAAAACAAATGCGTGTCAGTTGGGCTAATTCATAATACAAAGGAGAATAATGATGGATTTTAACATAATAGATGCACATTCCCATCTTTGGTTACGGCAAAATACGGAAGTCAACGGATTGCCTATCCGTACTTTAACCAACGGACGTTCGTTATTTATGGGAGAAGAACGTCAGATGGTTCCGCCCTTTATGATTGACGGGCGGAATAGTGCCGAGGTTTTTCTCTCGAACATGGACTATGCACAAGTATCGGCTGCCGTAGTCACTCAGGAATTTATTGATGGCATCCAAAATGAATACCTCGCAAAAGTGGCCCATAAATACCCGGACCGTTTCTTTGTATGCGGTATGTGCGAATTTCGTAAACCCGGTTATCTGCAACAGGCCAAGGAATTAATAAGTTCTGGTTTCAAAGCAATAAAAATCCCAGCACACCGCCTTTTTCTAAAAGAAGGAAGAGTCATGCTGAACTGTGACGAAATGATGGAAATGTTCCATTACATGGAAGATAAAAACATTATCCTTTCCATTGATCTAGCCGATGGAAACACGCAAGTGCAGGAGATGAAAGAAATTATCCAGGAATGTCCGCAACTAAAAATCGCTATCGGACATTTCGGTATGGTTACAACTCCTCATTGGCAGGAACAAATAAAACTGGCCCGGCATACCCATGTCATGATAGAGTCAGGAGGCATTACCTGGTTGTTCAACAGTGAATTCTACCCGTTTGCAGGAGCGGTGAAGGCTATCAAAGAAGCAGCAGATTTGGTCGGTATGGACAAACTGATGTGGGGATCGGATTACCCGCGGACCATTACGGCCATTACTTACAAGATGTCTTACGATTTCATCCTTAAAACGACTGAAATGACACAAGAAGAGAAAGCACTTTTTTTAGGTAAAAACGCCGAAAGATTTTATGGTTTCAAAAATCTCATATCTCTTCCTTACATTAAAAACATGTCAGAATAATCAACTGACACTTATTAATCCATACCATGAAAAATAAGACCTATTATGTACCATTGATGCTCATATTCTGCCTGTTTTTCCTATGGGCTATCAGCAGCAATCTACTACCTACTATGATAAGACAGCTGATGAAAACCTGTGAGTTAAACGCTTTCGAAGCATCATTCACAGAAACAGCCTACTGGCTTGCCTATTTCATCTGTCCCATTCCCATCGCTATGTTCATGAAAAAATACAGCTACAAATCGGGAATTATTTTCGGGTTATTACTGGCAGCATGTGGTGGGTTACTGTTCTTCCCCGCTGCTATGCTGAAAGAATATTGGGCATATCTATGTATATTCTTCATCATTGCCACTGGAATGTGTTTTTTAGAAACAGCAGCCAATCCTTATGTAACCGCTTTGGGAGATCCAGAAAGTGCGCCCCGTCGATTGAATCTAGCACAATCATTCAATGGGCTGGGAGCTTTTATAGCCGCCATGTTTCTCAGCAAACTGATTCTGAGTGGCAACCACTATACCCGCAACACCCTGCCCGCTTCTTTTCCCGGTGGCTGGGAAGGTTACATTCAAACAGAAACAGACGCCATGAAACTTCCTTATCTGCTGCTAGCTATGTTACTCATTGTTATTGCCATCATCTTTATCTTCTCCAAATTACCTAAAATCAAAGAAGGAAATACGATGGAAGGAGTAGAATATAAAGGAGAAAAATTAATTGATTTCGGAGTCTTAAAACGTTCTCACCTTCGTTGGGGAGTCATTGCACAATTCTTCTACAATGGTGGTCAGACAGCCATTAACAGTTTATTTCTAGTCTACTGTTGTACCTATGCAGAACTACCTGAAAATACAGCCACCACCTTTTTCGGTCTTTATATGCTGGCTTTTTTGGCAGGAAGATGGACAGGCACACTACTCATGGTAAAATTCCGTCCACAAGACATGCTCTTGGTATATGCGCTGATTAATGTCTTGTTATGTATTGTTGTGGTTTGTTTTGGTGGTTGGACAGGTCTTTATGCCATGCTGGGCATTTCTTTTTTCATGTCTATCATGTATCCCACTCAGTTCTCGCTTGCTTTGACTGATTTAGGCAGCAACACAAAAAGCGGCTCGGCATTTCTAGTTATGGCCATCGTTGGAAATGCTTGCTTGCCCCAACTCACTGCTTATGTGATGCATCTGAACGAACACATTTATTATATAGCTTATGCTATTCCTATGATTTGTTTCCTGTTTTGTGCCTACTATGGTTGGAAAGGATACAAAGTAATTGATTAAAAACTTATAAAAATAAACAGAAGATGAAAGCAATTCAAATTACTGCTCCTTCCGAGATGAAGGTAGTAGACATTGAGAAACCCGCTCTTAAACCGGGAGAAGTTCTTGTAAAAATTAAATATGTAGGCTTTTGCGGCTCGGACCTGAATACATTTTTAGGACGTAATCCAATGGTAAAACTACCTGTCATTCCGGGACACGAAGTAGGAGCTATTATTGAAGCCATAGGCAAGGATGTACCAGAATCATTAAAACCGGGTATGAGCGTCACAGTCAATCCTTATACCAATTGCGGAAAATGTGCTTCATGCCGTAACGGCAGAGTAAATGCCTGCGAACATAACGAAACCCTGGGAGTACAGCGTAATGGTGCCATGTGTGAATATATCGCACTGCCTTGGAACAAAATAATCCCGGCAAGCCATATTTCTCCTCGTGATTGTGCACTAATCGAACCAATGAGTGTAGGTTTCCATGCAGTTTCACGAGCGCAAGTTACAGACATCGATACAGTTATGATTATTGGCTGCGGAATGATCGGTATGGGTGCTATTGTACGTTCAACTCTTCGTGGAGCTACCGTTATTGCCGTAGATTTGGACGATGAAAAATTGGAACTAGCCAAACGGGTAGGCGCTCACCACACCATCAACTCCATGACAGAGAATGTACACGAACGCTTGACAAAGATTACAGAAGGATTTGGTCCTGATGTGGTCATCGAAGCTGTCGGCAGCCCTGCAACCTATGTCATGGCAGTCAATGAAGTTGGATTTACCGGAAGGGTCGTATGCATAGGTTATGCAAAATCAGAGGTGTCTTTTCAGACCAAATATTTTGTACAGAAAGAGCTTGATATCCGAGGTTCTCGTAATGCACTACCCGCAGATTTCAGGGCAGTTATCCGCTATATGGAGCAAGGTACTTGTCCAAAGGATGAATTAATCAGCAAAGTAGCCAAACCCGAAACCGCACTACAAGCTATGGAAGAGTGGGCGAAAGCCCCCGGAAAAGTATTCCGTATATTAGTTGAATTTGACTAATAACCAGCACCCAGATACAAAGAATGTGCTCAAAGTGAATTAAATAATCATATTCTACTTTCAGCACATTCTTTCGTTGGTTAAACCCTACTTGATTGGATAATATCAATTAATATCGGACGAAGTCCGCTAACGAAACATTCCACAGCTATTACCATCAAAATAAGTCCCATCAAACGCATCATTACATTATTTCCAGTTTCGCCAAGAATAGAAACCAACCGAGTAGACGCCCGCAATATAAGATAAGTGATAAAATAAATCAAACCAATCATCCCAATCAATACCCCCTTCATAGTCCAAGTATTGGCATCATCCATTAACATTATTCCGTTAGCTATAGCACCGGGACCGCAAAGCATAGGAATAGATAATGGGGTAATTGAAATATCATTGGCATACGTTTTAATTTCTTCGTCTTTCAACTTAGTATTAGTAAAACGTGCCTGTAACATATCATATCCAATCTTCAAAATAATAAAACCGGCAGCAATACGAAAGCCATTGGTCGATATTCCAAAAAATTTGAATAAAAATTGCCCGGAGAAAGTAAAAGCCAGAAGTGTAATAAAGGAAATGATAGTAGCGCGTTTCACAATATGACGCCGTTCTTCATCATCCATTCCTTTAGTCATAGTCAAAAATACAGGCATGGTTCCCAACGGGTTGGTTAATGTGAAAAAAGAGGTAAAGCATAGTAATGCAAATGGTAATAATGTATCCATTGACGTATTATTTTTAGGTTATGGGCAAAAGTAATCCATAATTGGGAGATGAGCAATAGTAGAGGTCATATTTCACACGTGGATACAAAAAAAGACCTCCGGAACTTCTTCAAGTCCGGAGGCTTCAATCAAAAAACGGCAGCTACCTACTCTCCCACTGTGACGCAGTACCATCGGCGTGACAAGGCTTAACTCTACTGTTCGGAATGGGAA
>ENA-OQNF01000148-OQNF01000148.1-human-gut-metagenome-genome-assembly--contig:-NODE-148-length-11015-cov-2.070261_pt1 | contig 11015 bp, 9 predicted proteins | sample MGYA00242628_ERZ504878 | MGnify/ENA primary metagenome ERZ504878 (study PRJEB26092, sample SAMD00036383) | human gut metagenome | host: Homo sapiens | study: EMG produced TPA metagenomics assembly of... | reverse complement strand
TTCGATGGGTACGCCGTTGGAGAGAAATACCGTTGTGGCCGCCGTGTGGCGGCTCTGATGCCACGTGATATGCTTGGTGATGCCGCAACGCTTGGCGACGGCACGGATACCGGCAAGGCACGTGTTGGTAATGGCGGGACGGGAAATATCCTGCCGTTCTCGCACAGTCCACGGTATTTGCCGATTATGCGGTTGGCGATGTCAAGCAGGCGGATGTTGGACACCACGCCCGTTTTTCTGGCGGTTGATGTTTATCCACTCGTGTTCATCGATCGATTTATAGTTGTATCTCTTGGAATGAATAGAGAGATTGTGGACTCAAATATTTGCTGGTTCTGAAAATTTGTTCTATTTTTGCACTCCGAAAAAAGGAGAGGTGCTCGAGTGGTTGAAGAGGCACGCCTGGAAAGCGTGTATACCCCAAAAGGGTATCCGGGGTTCGAATCCCCGTCTCTCCGCAATAAAGGGTGTAAATCAAGCATTTGCAAGATTTACACCCTTTTTCACACCCAAAAATGCAATTCGGACGAAATTGGGATCCGGTAACATCCCTTTTATTGGATATTTCGTGATAACCACCTTGATACAGACGAAATATCCTCAAAAAATATCAACGAACAATTATAATAAAAATTAAAAGTATGGTTTTTAAAAAAATACGGGAACATAAAGAATATATACAAGATGCTGCTTCTTGGTTTCAGGCTAAATGGGATATCCCCCAAGAGGAGTATTTGAAAAGCATGAATGAGAGTCTACTAAAAGAAACAAGTATACCACAATGGTATATAATGTTAGAAAATGATAATAGTATTATTGGGGGTATAGGTGTAATTGAAAATGATTTTCATAACCGTAAGGATTTAACTCCCAATATTTGTGCTTTATATGTAGACGAAAAATATCGCAGACAAGGTGTCGCCGGATATATGCTAAAGCAAGTATGTGATGATATGAAATTATTGGGAATAAACAGATTATATTTGGTGACAGAACATACTGATTTTTACGAAAAATATGATTGGAGTTTTTTATGTATGGTTCAAGAAGAAAACGAGTCCAATATGTTAAGAATGTATAGTAAAAACCTGGATTAGACCAATAACTTAATTTATTTGTATGGACGAATTTGAATTGATGATGCATTTGCATCGTAACAACAAGAGACAAGGCCAGGTACGACGAGTCCACAAACCTAGCGATTACACTGGCTAAGATAGATAGAGAAAAGTCTTACAGGATAGCTGATATTGGATGTGGAACAGGTGCGCAAACTATGTCCTTGGCGAAAACGCTGAAAGGTGATATCATTGCCGTGGATCTGTTTGAAGAGTTTCTTGAAAAACTGAAAGAGAACAGCGCAAAGGAGAATACAACAGCAAATATTAAGACACTGTCTGCATCTATGGACAAGCTGCCTTTTGAAAAGGAGGAGCTTGACATCATCTGGTCGGAAGGAGCGGTTTACAATATCGGATTCAAGAACGGCATCAACTATTGGAAAGAGTTTCTCAAACCGGGAGGTATACTGGCTGTTTCAGAGTTGTCATGGACAACAAACTGTCGCCCGAAAGGACTGGAAGACTTCTGGACCGGAGAATATGCCGAAATGGATACAATAGCAGGAAAAATCAGAGTTCTGGAAGAAGCCGGATACAAGGTACTCGGACACTTTATTCTTTCAGATGACTGCTGGCTTGATAATTATTACAATCCTCTCTTAAACAGCCATAAGGCCTTTATGGACAAATTTGGTAATAACGAAACCGCAGAGATGATTGTTGAAAGAGACATACAGGAAGCCGACTTCTATAAAAAGTACAAGAATTATTATAGTTACGGTTTCTTATATAGCCAGAATTATAATAGAGAAAGCTCCAGTTGTTAAAGACTGAGGCAAAACATAATATGAATATATTTATTCGTACAAAACGTAGAATTTCATTTATATCCTTCCTTACAGGAGCTTCATGATGTTCTCCAGCCTCGTAACCATAAACAATCAGTGCAGCGACCTTTTCATTCTCAGGGAGTCCTATTTTTTGGGCAATAGCATCGTTGTTGATTACTCCTAAAACACACGTGGCAACTCCTTTGGCATATGCAGAAAGGCAGAATTGAAGGCAAGCAATGCCTGCGTCAAAACATTCCCATGCGCCACTGTTGTCTGACACTACATCTTCTGGTTTAACCTTATCTTTCAGTGATCCGCTTTTACCGGTTACATAACTTAACACAACCACGCCATTGGCTCTGGTTAATGTTTTTGCATTGTACACAAACCCTTGAACACAATTGTTGGCTATCTCTTCAATCAGAGACCTATTGTCTATGATGTTGTATCTTGCTACCTGATAATTTGACCATGAAGGTGCGAACTGACTTAATTTGACAATCTCCTCAATAAGTTCTCTCGGAACAATCTGATCTTTGTATTTCCGAACACTTCTTCTGTTTTTTAATAATTGAATTGCATCCATATATATACTGTTTTTGCTGTTAATTTCTAAAACAAATGACACACTCCGTCTATTGTGGAACACACACCTATTTCTTCAAATCTTTATATTACACTTGCGATATCCATAAGTGTGATTCTTTATTTTTTGATTGCAAAGTAAACAAAATAAATTAAAAACAATATCTTTCCAATAGATATGAATTCTTGTTTGCATACTTTTCCGTATTTTTGCTCCTAATCAAATCGTTGAAATTGACAAAAATACTATACAAAACGAACATAATATGCAACAATTACATATAAAATTGGAAGTTGATTCTCCTCTAATCCAGTGGGTCAACGCACAAGCTGACAGTATTGGGGCGAGGGGACATATCGGCACTCATTTGGATTGTTATACTACTGTTCCAGAAAAAGAGAGTATCAAATTAAAGGGATTGTTATAGATTGTACGGCTGGTATGCCATCAATGGATAGTATGGCACATATCGGCTCGTTGAAAAATAAGGCTTTAATATTACATACCGGGAATTTGGAACATAACCGATATGGGACAGAGGAATATTTCAATAAAGACACCACTCTTTGTAAAGTTTCCTTACATACAATTTTAAGTAAGAAACCGCTTTTTATTATCATTGACTCTCATGGTATAGCGGAGAAAGGAAAGAGACATATAGAATTTGACAAGATTTGTGAAGCTAATGGCTGCCATGTAATAGAAAATGTTGATTTATCATGCATCGGCAATCAAAAGGAAGTTCCGTTGAAAATATTAATCAATATCAATCACAAATCAACGGGTAAGCCCTGTGAATTGTATTCAATACTTGAAAGTTGCTTTGATAACACATCCTCACACGAGGATAGTTTAAAAGCTTGGGAAGCCAATGCGGACTTCTGGGATGAGTCTATGGGTGAGAACTCGAATGAGTTTCAGAGATTGACTGTTCGCCCAATAGTAAATGAATTGTTAAAAGCCACACAAGGGGATTATATATTGGATATCGCTTGTGGTAATGGAAATTATTCAGGATATTTGGCTGAACAGGGTATAGATGTTTTGGCATTTGATTATTCACAAAGAATGGTTGAGTTAGCCCGGAAGAGACAAGCCCGTTTCAATGACAGGATAGAATTCTGCGTAGCTGATGTAACCAAATATGAGGATATGATGTCCTTAAAAAGAAACAAGCCTTTTACAAAGGCTGTGTCCAATATGGCTATAATGGATATTTCAGATATAGACAATCTGTTCCGTTGTGTAAACAAATTGCTTGCTGAGAATGGATATTTTGTGTTTTCTACGCAGCATCCATGCTTTGTAACATTGACAAATAAATATATGACAAAACATAACTATTATGGAGAAGCCATTGAAGGACAACCTCAAAAGCAATGTTACTATCATCGCTCTTTACAGGATATTTTTGAAATATGCTTCAGACATGGATTCATTATAGACGGATTCTATGAGGCATGTTTTGGAAATGATAGAGAAAGACCTGTCGTTATTATAATACGGGCTAAGAAACATAATCTTTAATGTTCATCGAATAATCAGAACTCCGATGCCCGGCTGTATTCAAGATTCATTTTTATGATAACAGCGTTTTATAGAAATTGTTATTTCACAATAAAAAATCAGTAGATTGGATAACAAAAGCAACTAATCGTAAATATACGTTGATTGAACTTATAATAAAAAGGATAGGTCATATCCTTTTTATTGTCTGCATTGTCTTTAAAATCCCAAAGCCCTGATCATCTTATGGTTCAGGTGTCTGTTCTTGCCCTTGAACGGATAACAGTGTATATGTATGGCAGGATTGAAGTTCATTTCAATGATCGCATAGTTATCCGGTGTGGCTGGAGCATGAATATCCTGTATCATCATATCCAGTCCGGTAATCTTCACGTTCAGAGCTTTGGCAGCTTCCACTGCAATAGCCTTGTACGAATCGTCTATATCGTCTGTAAAAATCTATGCTATCTCCTCCCGTACTGATATTGGAGTTTTCACGAAGATAGACCACTTCCCCCTCTTTAGGAACAGTATTGAAATCCATTCCCTGCTGCTTTAGAAACATTTCCTCCTCACGCCCCTTTCTTATTTTCTCCAAAGGGGTGCGATATCCTTTACCTCTGAGCGGATCTTCATTCTTCCTGTCTATCAGTTGTCCGATATTCAGAACACCGTCACCCGTCACGTTTGCCGGAACACGGTGAAGGATACCTACCACTTCATCATTGATGATGAATATCCTGAATTCCTTCCCGGTATGAACTTCTCTATAAGCAACGTGTTGTCATGCTCAAAGGCTATCTGTAAGGCTCCCTTGAAATCCGTTTCATCATAGTTGTGCTTCAGTATGGTTATACCCAATCCGAAATTGGTGGACTTAGGCTTGATTACCACAGGTTTCCCTGCATACATACGGTAGTCTGCCATACCTGCCTCTGGTGACGTGTATTCATAACCGCCCGGAACGCTTATTCCGCACGTTCCAGCACCTTCTTCGTTACCACCTTATTTTCCATCATCAGTACAGACACGTATGAGTCCAGAGAGGTCTTGGTTGCCTGCATCACATATTCTTCCTTTTTACCGTCAAACAGACGTATGAAGTTTTCCTTACGGTCAAGTATTTCAAAACCTACCCCTTTAAGTATTGCAGCCTTCAGCAGAAGTTGTGTGGACATTTCCATATCCTCCAGTCCATGAAATCTGTAACCTCCGCTTATGGTGGCTTCCCTATACTGTCTTGCCTTCTCCAGATGGAACGGTACAAACCCCACTCTGTTTATGTTCTCATACAGTACCATGCCTATACGCTTCTCAGGATTCTGTACAAGGTACAGATTATGCTGCATCTCCTGATGGTAGGTTTCATTGTCAAGCACCCCATATTCTGAAAGAATCCTCTCCATATCTTCTAAAATAGAAGTAGCTTTCTGCTGTACAGTGATCGAGCAGCATTTCAACTCCTTCTTTTCGTCTCTTCCATAGCATGAAGCCATATCCTGAATACGGGTAGCCCTTTGCAGTTCTTCCTCCGTAAGACTTCCCTTCTCCTCCTTCAGCAGAGAATAGACAAGCAGAAGGTGAGAAAAATAAATGGCACTTGCACATACCCCCGATTTTGTAAACGGGTCAAGATCCACAATTCGTACCTCAATGTAAGAAGGAGAACCATTATCCTTTTCCAGAAACTTGATACGAACCGGAAGATAAAGCTCGTGAGGTCCGTCAATACGGTTTTCCCTTATCAGTTTGTCAATAGACATATTATAGGCTTCAAGTGAGGAATAATCAATGAAGAACTCCTCACGGTTACGATACCCTAACGGACTTGTCCTCAGACTGAGGCTTACCCCACACTTCATAGGCTGCTTTTCTCCCGTTTTAAGCGAAATCACATTCAGGGTTTCTTCCGCAAGCGGAGATTCACCATATAGCCAGATAAAAAGCCAGCGGTATTTGAGAAAGTTCCTCACCACACGGAAATATACCGTTTCCCTGACCTCCTCCATAGAGTTGCCGCACACACCGCTTTTCAGCAGAATGTCCATCAGTTTTTCCGAGAAAGAGAAATTGAAGTGTATTCCCGAAATAAGCTGCCTTTCCTTTCCGTAGGTTCCGGCAAGTTTCTGACGGTAATACTCCTTGTCCTTGAACTCTCCCGAATAATGTGCAATGGGTATCTCCTGATTCTCCTTCAATACAGGCGGAAGGCTCTGAGGCCAGAGAAGCTCATCGCCGATATTCTCCGTCACCACATCGTGCAGTGTTTCCATAAATCCCAAAGCCTCTCCCACACTTGGCAGCGGCGGAGTTATCATTTCCACCTGACTCTCCGAAAAGTCGGTGGTTATATAAGGGTGTTTCCCCTTGTCGCCAAATACTGCCGGGTGTGGAGTCAGGGCAAGCGTACCGTCCTGATTGACCCTGACATTTTCCTTTTCAAGTCCGAAACACCCCTCTCTAAGCAGATGGCTGTTCTGTTTAAGTACAAAGCAAAAATTCTGTGTATTCATATATTGCTATATTGTATGTTTGATTCTTTAAATTCCTTTCCCTTTTTCTATATAACAGATAAAGTACAATGCCCTTTATCACGCTGGTAAGCGATATGCTCCACCAGACACCATCTATTCCCATTCCCATACTTTTGCCAAGCAGAAGGGCAAGAGGTATCCTCATTGTGGTGAACACGATACTCACGGTTGCCGGATATTTGGTAAGCCCCTGTCCGGTATAAGCTCCCGCAGTAAGAATTTCGAGTGTGGCAAACAACTGTGAGAAGCCGACTATACGCAGATAGGCACTGCCTATTTCTATGGTGGCAGCCTCCTTCACGAAAAACGACAGTAGGATTTCCGGGAAAGCTAAAAATATGAATGTGGCAGGTATGGAAATACAGTATCCAAGCCTGATGCTTGTACGATAGCACTTCCTTATCATATCCGTATTCCTCTCCCCGTAATATTGCCCTATAAGTATGGAGGTTGCCTGCATCAGACCGTTCATAAGAAGAAACGAAAGCGACTCTATCTGAAGCCCCAGTTTCTGTGCGGCTATTGCATCTGTTCCCCATATACTTACGATACGCCCGATGGCTATGCCGATAAGCGAGAACAGAATACGCTGCATGGCAGGTGCTGTGCCTATTCCAAGTATTTTCCTGAGAAACTTGCGGGGTACCGCTTTTATACTCAATGTGAGTTCAAGCCTGTGTCTGAGAAGATATATCGCATACATCATGGCACATCCCTGTGAAAGTGCCGTAGCCCATGCCGCACCTTCCACTCCCAGTCCGAAATAAAATATGAACAGAGGGTCAAGAATGATATTGACGATATTCCCGTAAAGTACCGCCCTGAACGAGAACTGTGTCTTTCCGTGTGCGTCTATAATGGCGGTAAACAGAAGGTTCATAAACATGATAAGAACAGTGATACTGCTTATCCTCAGATAGTTCTGAGCCATTGTGTTTACTTCCGGTCTTTCGATATTGAAAAGGGATATAAGAGGTTCCGCCAGCATAAAGATGAACAGGGCATAGAATATCCCCAACATGAATGTACTGCGTATTCCGCATGATATGAAGTGCCGTATCCTGTCCTTCTTTTCAGCCCCTATACTGTGTGATACCGATACCATAGTACCGATGGTTATCACGCTTATCAAAGACCAACCCAATTTGATATAAAATCCGGCCGTTCCGACAGCCGCAACTTCTCCGCTTCCCAATTTCCCGACCCAGAACATATCTGTAATATCGTATGAAATCTGAAGACAGGATGATAATATGATAGGGATTGCTATTCTCAATAGTGATTTTCTTTTTTCTCTTTTTGCCGATGTCTGTTCCATATTTTTAATTTTATATCGTAAAAATACGATACATTATGTCAATAAAAAACTCTTAATCAAATCATAAGAGTTCTGAAAACAGTTTCTTTGCCAAAAGCAGGTTTTCACGGTTAATACGATAGCAAACCTTCGGTGGAGCTATCTCACCATCTATCAGACCTACATCTTTCAGCACCTTCAAATGCTGTGATATGGTAGACTGTGCGATTGGCAGTTCCGTTGTCAAGTCCCCACAATAACAACAGGCATTGTGGTTAGCCAACAACCTTACGATTGCTATTCGTGCCGGGTGGCTCAGAGCTTTTGCAAAACGGGCTGCCAAATATCTTTTTCCTCAAATTCTTCAGCTTTACTGAATGCCATAATATTTTCATTGTTTTATATCGCAAATATACGATATGTTTTTTATCAACCAACCCCCAGATATAAATTTTATGTATTTTTTTAATGTGCAGACGCACGAAGCCCCGCAAGTTACCCCGCCGGAGGCTTTTTCTGTTTATTAATTACTGGGCAATATAGAAATCAATCCCTGTACTTCTCATAAATCCGCTTCCTGTGTCTTTCTTTACAAAGTAATAAGAGGGGAAAAGAACAAAAAAGGATTTTTTATGGAGGCGACTAGTTCTCTGATGACATAGATGGGAATTTATAGTATTAAATTATACTTACATTTTGCTGTAATATTGATAATTAATAGATAAATATTGTAGCTCAAGCCTAATACTTCAATCTACGATTTGTATTAGAGGGTCTGAGAAAACCTTGTAGTACAGATATGGATATGCCGTTTTTTTTGTAGTGTAAACTAAACTGTGTCAAGTTATATTTCGGAGTCGTTGGGGGACCACCAATATCCCAAAACGGCTCCGCTAAGTTATCAATATCGTCAAAGAACCCCAAACAAAAGAGGTTGGCAGGCCAAGATCCTAAACCTGTCCGGGAACAGGATAGCCAGTTGCTGGAGACTGTAAACTAAAGTGTGTCTGTAAACTTAATAATTTCTTTTCCCTTTACTTGACACACTTTAGTTTACAGTCTCGTTTTTTCTTCTATTCAAAAATTAATTACCTTCTCATCGAAAATCCTCTTTTCTGCTGTTGATCATAATTTCCTTTCACCACATTGTCAACCTCCCGTCTGGCTTTGATTTGCTCCCGGTTGTCAAATTCACCCTTTTGTCTGGCTGTGAAGTATAGGAAATCCCCTGCCGCCTGATGTGATTGTCTGTCATCTCCGAACAGGTTAAGGGCGTTCTTGATGTCAGATACCTGTTCCGTATCAAAACGGGGCTTGTAATAATCACGGGCGAAACGGATGATACTGTGTACCGCCTTACGGAAGATGTCGCTCGTTTTGAGCAGCAGGAAACTGAGGCAGCCGATGATATGGCTTTGCCATGCAATCCGGTTTTTAAGCCTTGTGGTTTCCTGTGCATGTTCCGTTTCCTTGCGATTCAGTTCGGATCGGTGTTTGGCCTCCAGTTGCATCAGCTCACGGCTGTAGTCGTTCTGTATGGTCTGGATTCTGTCCTGCAACTGCTCGATAGTTTCCTCGTGCGTGGAAATCTCACAGCGCAAATCCTCTATTTCATTTTTCAGGGCTTTCGATTTTCCGGTAGCCCAGCCGACAGCAGCGTTCAGAAGCTCGCTTCCTTTTTCCTTGTTCAGTCTGGAGCGTTTCTCGCTGATAGCCCTGTCAAGGTCTTCACTCTGCCGTTCCTTTTCATTTGCCTTTTCGATAAGGGCGTTGGTAATGCTTTCCGTTTCCTGCATCTTTTTGTTCGCCATTTCCAGCTGATGTTCCCGGTATTGCCTCGTGGCATCAAGCCGCTTCATTTCCTCCTTCTGCTTCCCAATGATAAAGTCGTTACGTTCCAGATGTTCCTTGCCTGTAACAGCCTTTGACTGCCCACGCTCCATCAGGAGTATATCGGACGCCAGATTCTGCATTTCGGTCATATCCTCATCATTGAGTTTGTGGCTCTTGCCTGTGTCATGGTTCATCCAGTCAAAAACGATATGGGCATGGTAATTCGGTTTGAACCATCTTTCGCCGACTTTGAAACTCTCCCTGTCTTCCGCTTCCGGCTGACCGCTAAGCCAATGTCCCTCGTCCTTGTGCAGGAAGATCTGGAGGGGAGTGATGCCCCAGCGTCTCCGGCACTCCTCGCCAAACTTGCGAACATCTGCCAGTGTCGTGTCCGGTCGGATGAGCAACACGCCCTCACGGATTGGCGAGCATCCAGCCACCTTGGTAATTTTCCCGTTCTTGCCTTTGCGTTCACGCTCCTTCTCCTGCATCGCACGGCCTGTCTTTTCCTTGACCATCCGCTTGATGTAGTCATAGTGCGCCTGCAGATCGGGATTACCGAAGCCCGGGTTTATCCACTGCTCGTTACCGGCAGTCAGTTCGGGCACGATGTAGATTTGAGACTTGCCGATATTGCGCATGTACTCGGCAGTTCTCCGGTTATGAGCCCCACTTGATGTGACTCTGCAGGGCTTGATATGTATGCTTGATTTTGTTGCCATATTCTTTAAATTTTTGTATTCTGGTTGTCTGACTAAAGTTGTTAGCTGATGTCCGCTCATAGCCGCACAGGGTTCTTAGGGGTGTAACCCATAAGCGGAGATTGCAAAGAGAGGGTCACTCTTTGCTCGGGGTTCTCAGGGGAGAAACGCCCTGAGTGGGTTCTTAGGGTAAAGCCCTAATCCCCTCGGGAGAGCCCACAACTACGTAAGCGAAGCGTGTAGTTATAGTGGGCTATAACCGGAAGCCTTTCGGTTTCTTGGATAGCGTGTCATTTCTCTTTCTGACGGATTGCATTTGTTCTTTTCCATCAGCCATGCGCTTCTGCAAATACTCGTTCAGGTCTTTGCATCCGCAGTAGATTTGGGAAGCGTCCGTATATGCCGGGTGCTGTCGTATTCCTTGCGGATTTGCTGCAAGGCTTCCATTCCTGCACGGTCATTGTCAAGAAAGCAGTGGATGCGCTCATAACTTCCCAATCGGTAGAGTGCCTTGGAAACATTGGTGACAGAGTTCAGCACCATGTAATCCTGCCTGTCGAAATCGGGGTATTGCGGACAGCTTTCAAGCCGCAGGGTAAGAAAGGAAAGGTAGTCCATAAATCCCTCAAAACGTAACATGCACTCCTTGGCTTCCTGACTGTCT
>ENA-OQNF01000147-OQNF01000147.1-human-gut-metagenome-genome-assembly--contig:-NODE-147-length-11046-cov-3.197271_pt1 | contig 11046 bp, 10 predicted proteins | sample MGYA00242628_ERZ504878 | MGnify/ENA primary metagenome ERZ504878 (study PRJEB26092, sample SAMD00036383) | human gut metagenome | host: Homo sapiens | study: EMG produced TPA metagenomics assembly of... | reverse complement strand
TGTAAAGCTTTACCGTGTAACACGTGAGAAAATATCTGGATCTGGCAAAATATTTCATAGATCTGAGAGGTACTGGCAAAAATTATTTCTGGAGGAGGAAAAGAGACCGGGACATAAGCGTATTTTCCGGATTTTGTAAATTATGATACCATGTATGCGCAGGCACATAAACCGGTAAGAAAACAGAGGACAGCAGAAGGACACGCTGTAAGAGCAAACTATATGTATTCTGCAATGGCAGACCTGGCATATGAATATCAGGATAAAGAATTACAGCAGGCATGCCGAAACTTGTGGGATAATATGGTGCACAAAAGAATGTATATTACAGGAAGTGTTGGATCTTCTGGATTCTTGGAACGATTTACAACAGATTATGATCTGCCAAATGACAGCAATTATTCTGAGACATGTGCTACGATTGCACTTGCTATGTTTGGAAAGAGAATGGCAGATATGGAGAAGGATGCTTCTTATATGGATGTAGTGGAACGGGCTTTATATAATACACTTTTATCAGGCATAGCTATGGATGGAAAAAGCTTTTTTTATGTAAATCCTCTGGAAGTATGGCCGGTAAGCTGTATGCCGAGAACTTCACGCGAACATGTGAAACCTGTCAGGCAGAAATGGTTTGGTGTTGCATGCTGCCTGCCAAACATTACCAGAACATTGGCATCTCTTGGACAATACATCTATTTCCAGGAAGAAAATGAAATTTACGTAAATCTGTATGTTGCAAATGAAACAGAAGTTACACTTAATGGAGTTCCGTTCAAAATTACGTTAAAAGGAAATTTCCCATGGGAAAACAAGATGACAGTTTCTGTAGATGGTGTGCAAGAAACTGAGGCGATGATCGCATTCAGGGTTCCGGCATATGCAGAGAATTTCAAAATTTTGAGAAACGGTAAAGAAGAGAATCTGACAGAAGACCATGGATATATTAAAATTTCCGGAAAAATGTATAAAGAAACATTTGAAATAAGTTTTGATGCAGAGCCAGTATTTGTTCATGCAAATCCACAGGTAAGAGTTGACAGTGCAAAAGTGGCAGTAGTAAAGGGACCTCTGGTTTACTGTGTGGAAGAAGCGGATAACGGGGAGAATCTTTCTTCTGTTATGGTTAATACTGATCAGAAGATTGAAGAAACATATGATGACGAACTTCTGGAAGGATGCAGTGTACTCCATATAACCGGCAAAAAAATTTCAGAGAAGGGTTGGAATGAAGGAATATTGTATCAGAACAGAAAAGTAGAACTGGAAGATGTTAAATTGACACTGGTACCATATTGTTATTGGGGAAATCGTGAAAATGGAGAAATGCTTGTGTGGATGAAGGAACTTTTTTATATGTAATTCGCTGATAAAATAAAGGAAAAATAAAAGGAGATCGCAGAAAAATATGTGGTCTCCTTTTGGTCTGTTCAGTATTTGTTTGATTATAGGCTGACAATTATTTTTTCTTTTTGGAATTATGCTCCGATTCCGGATTCATCCCGTCGATTATATGCTCGATCATCATCTTTTTTACATAAACATCAAAGCTTAACAGACAGATAAAGGAAAATCTTTTCAGGTTCGCCTGATCTTCTTCATCTGCGTCCCCGAAAGTATCCTGTGCTGTTTTGTATTTGCGCAGAAGGTCTTTTTTCAGGGATTCAATCTGTTCCTTTTCCATGCTGAAAACTTCATTATAAATATAAGTCATATCTTTCCCAGTCATGGATTTAAAATATTCCTGCGTGATCGGTGTGAGCAGAGTCTGGATATCATTGATGGAAAGAATATTCTTGAAATAGTAAATAAAAATCAGCATCAGCACATGTTCTTTGGAATAACGTTTCTTCTCAGGCGGGGGAAGGAGCTTATTCTTTGCATAATTGTTGATCATAGTCTTGGTGAGAATCTTGTCGTCTGCGTAACGTTTGGAAGAAACGAGCTGTTCTTCCATAAAGGTTGTTACCTGATCCATATATAAATCAATATTTGGGATGTCTTCCGGTTTAATATAGTCAATCCTGGATACACTTTCCAGAATGCTGTTTATCATGTCTTTATCATCGATTGTCATCTTTTATCACCTCTGTTCCTTATTATATAGTTTTAAATACTACTTGTAAATGTTTTTTTTACTCATTACAGAATTTATATCCGCTTGAATAACTGCGCGTCGCATTCTCGTTACTTTAGCCTGCAAATAAAAAGTCAATACTAAAATTGAAGAAAGTCAAAAAACTTTACAGGTTAAAAATTAGGCATTAAAATAAGGCCACCACAACCAGTGCTGGTCTGAAAGTAAAAGTTTTGAATTAGCTTGGATCAGGAAAAACAGAAAGATATTCTTTCACTCGTCCATAGTATATTCTGAGAAATTTATTAGCACCTGCAGTCATATAAACATAGTAAGGCTTACCCTGGGTGCGTTTTCTGTCCATGAATTGATATACAGGATCATCCTGAGGCATGGTTTTGATAAGAACATCCATTACTTGAAAAAGAGTCTTTCTTAAATTTGAAGATCCACGTTTGGATGTTGGGACGCTTTTTTGTGCATAGGAACCAGATTCGTTTACCCCAGGATCAACTCCGGCGAATGCAGTAAGGGCTCCTTTATGCGTGAATCTGGTTACATCACCGATCTCAGCCATAAGCTGTGGACCGAGAGATGGACCAATCCCTTTAAACTGCATGACAATTGAGTATTCAGGAAGCTTTGAGGCAGTCTCGTTCATGAGAGTGCGTATTGTTTCGACAGTAACGGAAGTACTGTTGAGCTGATCGATAGCTTGTCTGATGATATGTTTGGTTATTTCATTCTTAGGAAATACTGGAACAAGTTCCTTTGTTTTGGTGTAAATTTCTTCCGCTTTTGATTTATTGAAGGCATATTTTTTGCGCTTGCACCAGTTCTGATAATGTTCAACAAAAGCGTTTAGAGACATTTTACGAATGCAATCTACATGCCAGTATGTAGAGACAAAATCAACCCATTTCTGGGAACCATCACTGCGGGTGGGACTATTGAAATAAGTATTTGCATTTGGATAGGTCTGGTCAATGAGGCCAATAAGATTATTTTTCATAGCCGTTTTTTGTTTCACATAGAAATGGAACTGACGATTCATGACCTTTAGCTGAGCGCGTAATTCATCTGTAATACTATACGGTTCAAGACTTTGCCATTTGTCAAGAGCGTAGCGGGCAATCTTGACAGAATCAGCTTTGTCGGACTTGATTTTGCGAAGAGAATCGTTATTAAAATCTTTGACCAACTTGGGATTAACAGCACTGACAAAGAGATCTGCTGCTGAAAGCTGGTGAGCAAGTGCTTCGTAGTAGCGGCCGGTATGTTCCATTACAACCCGGGATTCACCTTCGATAGAATGAATAAGTTTAATAAGTGAATGGATATCACTGGATGTGTGCTTAATCTCAAAAGGAGAGGATACAATCTCCCCAAATGGTCTCAGAATTGTAACCATACTTTTACCTTTTGAAACATCGATACCTACTGCGTTCATAAATTTATCACTCCTTAAAAAATATTACAATGGATAAATACCAGTTTTACTCATTACCTGTTCAAACTACTGTGTGTGACACGAATGCACCTAATGTGATTCAACCTGCATAAAACGAACACTGTGAATGAGGAGCCGGTTATCAGTCTAAAGTACGGACGCGAGGTCCAAGTGATGAAGTCGATATACCATTGCATCCTACATTCTAACAGTTTAAGTAATGAGATGGATAAATCCTTACTGGAAGTAAGGGGATTACCCATAAATATATTGTAGTAGTGATGAGTTAGACGCGCAAATTTTTTACCAAAAGAAAGAACGGATGTTTACTTCTGGCACTATATGTGCTAAAATATAGCCATGGGTAGTAGAAAAAACAACAGAATCTGAGAAAAGAGTTATCAGGGAGAAATAAAAATGCAGATAATATCCAGTTATGGTGTAGAATTACGAAAACAGAATATCCCAATCCGCCAGACACTGGAGATCTACCGTTCTGCTGTCAGCTATCTGATTGGGATTTATGTGCAGGTATGGGAAGAATTAGCAGAAATCCCGGATGCAAAGAGGCGTTTTAATGCTGCAGAACATCTGGTACATACTACGAAGAAAAACCATGCCTGTTTTGATTTTGATATCCGGTTCCCAAAGATGCCTTCCTATCTGCGCAGATCTGCCATCCAGCATGCACTGGGGACAGTATCCTCTTATAAAACACGGCTGGATCTATGGGAAAAGACCGACGGAAAGAGCGGGAAACCAAAGCTTGTATATGAAAATCACGCCATGCCGGTCTTCTACCGTGATGTCATGTATCGTGAAGGCGCGGAAGGGAAAGACGAAGCATACCTGAAACTCTATGACGGTCATGACTGGAAATGGTCCTGTGTACGTCTGGATCATACGGATATGGAATATCTGAGAAAATGCTGGTCAGGGAAAAAGGCATCTGCCCCGACTCTGGAAAAGAGACACCAGAAGTATTTTTTGCGTTTTTCCTATAAAGAGGAAGTAACACTTACCAAAACACCTGTGAAAGAACAGATTATCTGCAGCGTGGACTTAGGGATCAATACCGATGCAGTCTGTACTATCATGCGGGCAGACGGAACTGTCCTGGGAAGAAGATTCATAGATCATCCCAGTGAAAAAGACCGGATGTACCGCACACTGGGACGGATCCGCAGATTCCAGAGGGAACATGGCTCTGCGCAGACACAGGGAAGATGGGCATATACGAAACGTCTGAACACAGAACTGGGTAAAAAGACTGCAGGTGCGATTGTAAGATATGCGGAAGAAAACCATGCAGATGTGATCGTGTTCGAGTATCTGGAGATGCAGGGGAAGATATCGGGAAAGAAAAAACAGAAACTGCACCTGTGGAGAAAAAGAGATATCCAGAAGTGTTGTGAACATCAGGCACACAGGAAAGGGATGCGGGTATCCAGGATCTGCGCATGGAATACCAGCAGATTGGCTTATGATGGTTCCGGGGCGGTAACACGTGACTGGGAAAATCACAGCCTCTGTACTTTCCAGACAGGAAAACGATATAATTGTGACCTGTCAGCATCCTATAATATAGGAGCGAGATATTTTATAAGGGAACTTTTAAAACCCCTTCCGGCAACGGAAAGGTCTTTACTGGAGGCAAAAGTCCCTCCTGTAAAGCGTAGAACCTCATGCGTCTATGCAGATCTGAGGAAACTCCATTCAGAAATGGAACGTTTAAAAGCAGCATAGATACAGGCAGATATACAGCGGACTACCTGTAATGTGGGAACCTGCCATATCTGGCATGGGAAATGCGCATAACTGCGCACCTAAGTTACAGGCGTATCCGCCGATATTCAGTCTGACGCCTAAAGCGTCTGGAAGCACGCGACTTCAGTCGTGTGAGGATAAAGTTTTTAATCACGATCTTGATTATGAAGAACTGACAGATTACAGGAAATTATATAAATATTTAAAGAAACGTCTGATTGATGGAAAAATGACATATATTTTCCTTGATGAAATTCAGAATGTAACAGATTTTCCGAAAGTGTTGGACAGTCTTTATATTAAAAAAAACATAGATATTTATGTGACTGGTTCCAATGCATATATGTTGTCCAGTGAGATTGCAACTATGATTTCAGGAAGATATATTCAGATTGAAATGTTGCCGTTGTCTTTTAAGGAATATATGGAGAGTACTGGCAGTATGAATGACAGAGGAATCAAATATGCTGAGTATTTGCAGAATAGTTCATTTCCGTTTACACTGGAATTAAAAAATCAGCCAGATGAGATCAGAGATTATCTGGAAGGAATCTATAATACGATTGTTGTAAAGGATATTATAAACAGGAAAAAAATCACAGATACTATGATGCTTAAGAGTGTCTTAAGATTTGTGTTTGATAATATAGGAAATCCATTGTCATCAAAAAAAATTGCAGATACGATGACCTCAGAAGGGCGAAAAATTGATACAAAAACGGTGGAAAAATATCTGGAGGCTTTTAGTGAGAGCTATATTATTTATCAGGCAAAGCGTTATAATATAAAGGGAAAACAATATTTAAAAACCCTTGAAAAATATTATATAGTTGATATTGGAATGAGGTATATGCTTTTAGGATCGAGGCAGGCAGATGCAGGACATGTTCTGGAAAATATAGTCTATCTGGAATTGTTACGTCGAGGATATGATGTGTATGTTGGAAAAATCAATTCATATGAAGTGGATTTTGTGGCACAGAATAAAAAGGGAACAGTATATTTCCAAGTGGCACTGACTGTACGAGATGAAAATACACTTTTGAGAGAATTAAGACCATTACAGGCGATACGAGATCATTATCCAAAGATTATCTTAACAATGGATGAAGAACCAGAAGAACAATATGAGGGAATTCGACGTATTAATGCCAGAGACTGGTTATTGGGGATTGTAGACTGAGCAATGCAAATTAATTAGCACTCATCACTTGATAATGGAAGTTGATTTTTGTCCTGTCTTGTGTATCCCGGAAGTGCCTGTTTTACAGGCTTTCCGGGGCATCAGTCATTTTGTCTGGTATTGTAAAGCAGTGTCAGATTTGTCGTAAATGTCGTAAATTTGTGGCCAAAAAATGATGAGAAATGGAGAGTACTAATAAAATGGAATTAACGTATACAAATGTAAATGGATATCTGATCCCGAATCTCACCTATAAATCCGGTGAGCAGATGGAGCAACTTGGCAAGTATGGTTTTCTTCGCAGAGATTATCTGAAAAACCATCGAAATTCAACCTATCAGGTGATGCTTTTACAGGATACAATTGGAGAATACCTTCTGGAAGTAGATAAGGCAGCAAGAGAACGGGAAGGAGTGATCCTGAAACAGTTGGAAGAAAAAGACCATTACCGGATAAAGAGAAAGATCAGATGGCATGGGTAAGAGCTGCTAATCAGCATAGAGCGATTGCGGAAGAGATTATTCTCAAGGAATTGATTTATGTATTAATGTTGCTAGTAAACAATTTAGCAGATAACTAATGAAAATAGAATATTGTGAGCGAAGTAAGGCGTGAGTCATAGAAATGTGGCTTGCGTCTTTTTTGGCAAAGGTAAAAAAATGTATATGTTTTGTCATAATCTGACGTATGGAAAAAGGAGGCAGAGGTTGGTATTATATTGTTAACAAAAGAAGTACTTCTAAAATAACAAAAGGACAAAGCAGGTAAAAGAAAGGAGTTTTTATGAGGAAAAAGATGATTAGCCTGATGATGACAGTCGCTATGGGGACAGTCATGATTAGTGGAGCAACAGTTGTAAAAGCGGATTCAGACGAAAAAGAAACCGTTAAATTAGCGGTGTGGTCTTCTGGAGCAGCAGATAATTTTCAGAAAGGTGCAGATGAATTTAATAAGCGCCAGGATAAAATTAATTTTGTAGTTGAAATGCAATCAGGAGATTATAGTCAATATCTTGGAGCAAAGGTGGCATCTAATGATCTTCCGGATATGTTTTTCCTGAATCCATATACACAGGTGCAGCAGTTTGCAGCAACAGACAGAATTGTGGATTTGAGCGAGGAAGGATTTGCAACAAAGATTTATGATTCTGTAAAAGATGCATGCAGCTATGATGGAAAAATTTATGCGTATCCAATGAATCTGGAAATGCTGGGAGTTTATTATAATCAGGAGTTATTTGAAAAGGCTGGAATTACAGAAGTACCGAAAACATTCTCACAAATGAAAGAAGTATGTGAAAAACTTCAGGCAAGTGGTATTACACCATTTGCAGCCACCTATAAAGAGACATGGACATTGAATCATTTATTTAGCTGTCTGCAGGGAGCAGCAGTTGGAGATTATGAGTCATGGGTTGCAGATATGAATGCAGGAAAAGGAAGTTTCAGGAATGATAATTCTTCACTTGAATTTGAGTTTATGGATATGATGAAAGAAAATTCCGGTGGAAATTATATGGATGCAGATTCCACATCAGGCTTTAATGCATTTGCATCAGGTGAAGCAGCTATGATTGTGACAGGAGAATTTTCTCTTCTGAATGCACAAAGTATTAATCCGGATTTACAGGTTGGTCTGTTTGGAGTACCACTTACAGAAAATGAGGAAGATGCAAAACTTGATGTAGATGTAGGAATTTGTATTGCAGTAAATCAGAATACTCCACATCTGGATGCAGTGCGTGAGGTTTTGAATTATCTGAGTGATAACACAGATGAAAATGGATGGATGCATTATAGTGCTGATTCGATGGGCGCAGCACCACCTGCAATGGATTTTACAATGTCAACAGAATATCAGTATTTCAAAGATTATAAGAATTATATGTCAAATAACCAGACAAGACCATGGGTATACTCACAGCTTGTGTCCGGCGCTGGTGATATGATTGGGCCGGTAATTCAGGGATATTTTGCCGGAACAACGGATATGGATACTACTTTAGATCAGTTAGATTCGAAATTTTCAGAGCTTCTTGAGTAAAGTAAAATCGGGAAAGGTATAAGTGGTAACAGAAGCTTCTGCAGAAATGTTGCAGAAGCTTTTGTTATCAGAAAGGAAGATAATTTTATGTTGGATTGTTGTAAAAAAAATAAATGGTTTTATTTTGGTCTTACGATTCCGTCGATGTTATTATACGTTCTTGCACTTGCAGGTCCATTGCTTTTAGGAACACTTCCGGCGTCTTTTTATAATTGGAATTTGATAAAAGGAAATAAAGATTTTGTCGGTCTGGGAAATTACACTAAGCTTCTTGGAGACGAGACATTTATTCATTCTGTGGTATTTACTTTAATTTTGGCGGTAATATCAATTTTAATGTCAAACTTAATAGGCTTTGTAATAGCATATTTTTTAGATTCAAATGTACGGTGTAAAGGCGTAATACGTTCTTTATTTTTTATTCCTAATATTATCAGTGGTGTAATGGTTTCTTTTGTATGGTCTTTTATTTTTACAGGAGCCATTCCAAATCTGGCCAAAAATTTTTGCACATAGATGCATTGGCTAATATCAGCTGGTTTGGAAATGCAGGTACTGCGGCTTTTACTAGTTATTTTAGTTAACAACATGGCAGTCTACCGGTTTTCTTATGATGTTATACATTACAGGATTGCAGACAATACAAAAAGAATGTGTTGGAAGCAGCTGTTCTGGATGGATGTACAGGAATTAAGAAAATTATTTATATCCAATTGCCATTGTTAATGCCGACAATTACAATTAATCTCTTTGTATCAATTGCAGGAGCTTTCAAAGCATTTGACATTCCGTTATCACTGACTAGTGGAGGTCCGGCAAATAGTACACAGACAATTGCACTGAATATATATAATGATGCATTTGGTTCGTTTAAAATGGGATATGGCTCTGCAAAATCTATAATACTGTTTTTACTGGTAGGTATTATTGCATTGATTCAGCTTAAGATTACTAGAAAAAGGGAGGTACAGATGTAAAGTGGAAAAAGAAGGAATGAATAAAACAGTAGTTTTTAAAAGTATTTTGTGGCTGTGCCTTGGAATTATCTTTATACTTCCGGTTTTTCTTATTATCATGAATGCGTTTAAACCGAATAATGATATTTTAACCTCGTTTATCTCATTTCCAAAAAGTTTATATCTGGAAAATTTTTCTGAAGCAATGCGGATTATGAACTTTTGGACAGTATTTCGCAATACGCTGTTTGTGACGGTATGTACTGTCATAGTTGCCAGTGCCGTGTCTTTTATGAGTGCATATGGAATTTCACATCTTCCTCAAAAGAAAGGTGACAAATTATACACATTGTTTGTAGTAGGACAGATTATTCCATTTCATGCAGTTATGATTGCAATTTCTATGTTATCTACAAAACTGGGACTGACTAATACGCATTTAGGACTGATTATATTTTATAGTGGGTTTTATACATCATTTGGTGTTATGACATATGTTGGTTTTCTGAAGAGTGTGCCAAGAGAGTTGGAAGAGGCTGCTGCAATTGACGGTGCGGGACCTTTCAGAACAATGGTGCAGATTATTTTGCCACTGGTAAAATCCACAACAGTGACAATTGGCATTTTGTTTTTCCTTTGGACATGGAATGATCTGTTACTTCCAAGTATTATGATCAGCGATGTGAACCTTCGTACAATTACAGTCAATTTATATATGTTTAAATCTTCTACTAATGCTCAATGGAACCTTTTGATTGCAGGATTGGTTGTAAGTATGATACCAATTATAATTATTTATATTGTAGGACAGAAACATATTACAAGCGGTTTAACAGCGGGTGCAGTAAAATAAAAAAGACAGGAGAAGTAAAGATGAGCACATTTTATAGAAGATAATATGAACATAAAAAAGATAAACGGTTTTACACTTCAGCAGGTATCAAGGGATGTATGGGCAATTGATGAGTTTGGCATAGATATTATGTATTTGATTATTGGAACGGAAAGAGCTCTATTGATTGATACTGGTATTGGAATAGGAAATATACGGTCAGTAGTAGAAACAATGACTCATCTGCCTTATGATGTAGTAAATACGCATCATCATTATGATCATGTGGGTGGAAATGGGCGCTTTTCAATGGTTTATGCACATAAAAAAGCAATTCCGGTTATTCAGGAACAGAATAATCTGCAGTCACGTAAGGAATTTTTCCGTTCACAGGAAGCCCGTCCAGAATACAATTATGAAGCAAGCCTGGAATTTGATGCATCAATTATGGGTGACTTTGAGATGAAAGGAATAGAAGAAGGATTTGTTTTCCATCTTGGAAATAGAGATTTGGAGGTTTTGGATACACCAGGACATACTAAAGATGGAATCTGTTTATTAGACAGAAAATACAGATTGCTATTTTCCGGAGATACTGTTGTAAGTACGCCAGTATTGATGTTTGATACGTTTTCTGATACAATGAGTACATATCTGGAATCATTGAAAAAATTAGCTCAATTAAGAAATTCATATGAACTTATTTTTCCGGGGCATTATCTCCGACCGATCGGAAGC
>ENA-OQNF01000146-OQNF01000146.1-human-gut-metagenome-genome-assembly--contig:-NODE-146-length-11048-cov-1.646461_pt1 | contig 11048 bp, 15 predicted proteins | sample MGYA00242628_ERZ504878 | MGnify/ENA primary metagenome ERZ504878 (study PRJEB26092, sample SAMD00036383) | human gut metagenome | host: Homo sapiens | study: EMG produced TPA metagenomics assembly of... | reverse complement strand
CTTCATATTCCGGATTAAAAATCATCTGTTCCCATCTGTAAATTCTGGGTGGACTCATAAAATACGTATTGAGAATCGCCTCCTGAAACACCTCATCACATTCTTTTCCCCACTGCTCCAGCATTCCCTGCCGGATTTTTGTACTTGTCACACATCCTTCATATTCCGTAACTTTCATATAAAGCACAAGTGCAATATCACCAAGAGTTTTATACACCGCATCCTGAAGATCCGCGGAATATTTATCTGCATTCAGCAATCTTATAAACAGGCGGGGTTTTGTCTTCTCATAATCCCTGATCACTCTTGTTTTCTCATAAATATCCGCCTTTTTTATCCGATTGAGATCATCTGTGATTTCTTTTATAATTTCCTCAAACGGACTGCCATTCTGATAAGATTTAAAAAGTTCCTGTGTATAAAGTCCACAGACCTCCCAGGCATCATCATGCTCTGCAAACTTCACCAGCAGTCTGTCTCCTACAGGTGCAAACCTCCCGCCTTCTTTCTCAAAAGAAATATTTTCCCTCGGAATCCCTGTAGCCTCGTAAATACCAATCTCCAGTTTCTCTACAAATGTTTCATAGTCTTTCTGCATATTCAGTTCCTTTCTTGCTTTGAAAATAATACGGGCAGGATGCCCTGATTTGAATGTTGACTTTCCGTTTTCGGAAAAAAGAAAATAAGGGAGCGAAAGCCCCCTTAAGAGTCGCTGTAGACATAGTATAAAATAGCCACAGCTATTTGTAAAGTAAATTTCATCGACAATATTTATTACAGTTTCTTTTTATCTTTCAGATATTCCAGAAAAGCCTCACAGCCCTCCACCACATCCGAATATGTGACATCAAATCCACCTGTATACCATGGATCTGCGATATCCCTCGGATCATCACTATAATCCAGAAGAAGCTTAACCTTGTCCTCTGGATCCGATTTCAATATTCTTAACATATTCTTCAGATTCCAGTAATCCATACCGAGAATATAATCATATTTATCATAATCTGCCTTCGTTAGTTGAACTGCGCGCTTACCCTTACAATCAATCCCATGCTTAGCAAGCTCCTCTCGCGCCGGAGGATATACCGGATTCTCGATTCCATTCCATATCTCCTCAGTGCTGGTTGCAGCAGATGCGATAATAAAACCGGTCTAGAAAGACCTTGTTTAAGAAACCATGTTACTTTAAAAATGAATTCTGCCATTGGTGAGCGGCAGATATTGCCGTGGACAAATAGAAAGTTATTTTTATCATATTCTTATAACTTCCGTTTTGCTTTGTATTTCTTCTCAAATGCCCAATATTGCAGGTTTTTTCGGCATTTTCCTGTTTCTGTGTTTCCGGGGTATCTTCTCAAATCTTCCCGTATTTTCTCGTGCTTTTCCCTGCAATATTGGTAAATCTGTTGGTAAATAAATGCTCTGTACCAACGGGGTGTTTTAGGCTTTTGCTACTCGAAGCAGCTCTGCCTGTGCGTCATCGAACTGCACATGGGTGTAAACATTCAGCGTTACGCTGATGTCCGAATGCCCCATGATATACTGCAACGTCTTTGGATTCATTCCGGATTTCGCCATATTGGAACAAAAAGTAGTGTCTGCATACATGAGGAGTTACTTTGGGCATCTGAATACGGTAAATTTTGTTATATTTCTCAATAATATGTTCCAGGTACTTCTCCCAATGAAGGGCGACCATTGGCTTATCGTTCTTGTCGAGAAACAAAAATCCAGCATATCCGTCTACCATCGGTTCTATTTTCGGTGCTACTCGATTGGCAAGAATACGGCGAAAACACGCCACAACTTCCTCGCTCATCGGCACATAGCGGATACCGCTTTCCGTTTTTAGGAGCCTGAATTACATACTGCATCTGCGATGTTCTCTGCAACTGGTGGTCTACCTTGATACGCTTCTGGTCGAACTCAAGATCGGAGATCGTCAGCCCGCAGAACTCCGAGATTCGCAGCCCTGTGTTAAGGAGAATATAGATCGCATCGTAGTATCGACAGAAATGCTTATCTTCCTTGATGAATTTCAGAAGATCACGCTCCTGCTTACGGGTAATTGCTTCTCTGGTGACGGAATCGTTTACGATCACCGATGCCAGTTCAAATCCAAAAGGATTTTTACGGATCAGATCATCATCTACCGCCAACTGAAAAGCCGGTCTCAGAACACCTCTGATGGAGTGAATAGAGCTGTACCCTCTGCCATCCACCTGCTGAAGCTTGATCAGCCACGCCTTTGCATCAGACAGGCGAACCTTGTCAATGCGCTGCTTTCCAAACGCTTCTCTGTTCAGGATATTGATTACGGTCTTATATCCCGCCTTGGTGTTATGACCGACACCGGTTTTTCAGAGAAGTATATTTCTCTACCAATTCAACTACCGTGTAATTGCGCCACGGGTAACGATATGGTACAAACAGATCCGCCTGAATCTGCTTTTCCTTCTCTCTCAGCGAAAGCTCTCGCTTTTTACCCCTGGGAGTCGGGTCATTCTTGTCCAAACGCCAACTGTACACATTCTTCTCCTTACCATCCTCGTCAATATATCGGTAACGATACCTCCCATCTGTACGCTGGTATTCACCTTCACGCAAAATCCGATTTCTATTGTCTCGTCTTTTTTCACTCATCGAAATCTCTCCTTTCAGAATAAGGAGAGCCAGACTTGCAGTTTTATACTATCACAAATCCGGCTCTCCGTATAGTTATGCCATGTGATTTCGGAATTTCTGTTAAGCATTTCTAATGCCAGTTATACAGCCGTTGCCTGATCCAGATAGCGTTCAAATTTTTCACGCTTAATCAAGGCTCGATTGCCATTCATAACATAAAAATCTTCATTCGGATGCTCTTCAATTAGCATTCTCAGTTTCCCTTCGCCGATATGATAATACCTGGCAGCTTCCTCAATGGTAAGCGTATATCTACGCCACACCGGAATATCTGAGTAATTATTTCCTTCCATGTTCATCTTATTATTTGCCATAGGCAGTTATCCTCCATACATGAAAACAGCCAGACAGAGGGTGTCGGCAACGAAGTCCGGCAACGGGCTTCAAAAGACCTTGCAAACAATCTCAATCTGGCGATGGTTACTATTTATACTTTTTCTTTTATTTTTCTGTTGTTTTGGTTGTTATAAAGGAGAAAAGCCCGGAAATAAGGGATTTCCCCTGGCAACCGGCTCGGCAACGGGATAGCAACAGGGGGTGCAACGGGCTGTCCTTTTCAGAAGGGAAGCTCCATCTGTTCTGTGACCTCCACAAAACCGTCCATCGTTTTTTCAGACGGGTTGCCGGAGTCCGTTGCCGGGTTTTCACGCTCCCAGCCCTTTTGTCTGCCATATTCAGAAAACATCCTTGGGTTCGGGAAGTACCGCCAGCGGTCAATGCACTGGTTCATAATCTCGTTGATTTCCCGGATTTCCCATTGCTTCGGCTCGTCAAAGGCATGGTTCAAGGCTTCCTTGTAGAGCTGCTTGGAACAGACCATGCTCCCGGTGTACTTATCAAGATACGCCTGTATCATCCCGGCTTTGGTGTCCTCCGGCATAAAATCCCGCTGGTGTTCTTTGAGATACCGCTGCATGGCGGGGCTGAAAGCCAGCTTGAACCTGCCGCTTCGGTAAATCTCCATCGCTTCCGCCCACATCTGCTTGATATAGGCTCTGGAAGCAGCTTCGTCCTCCAAAATGTGAACCTCGGCTTGCTCCGGGTACACCATGACCGGGATAAAGCGGCGGTTGCCGGAACGGTCAAGGGGCAGGAAGTCAAGGGCATTGGAAGTGCCGCCAAACACGCACTGACGGGGGCGGTCTGCCGGGTGGGTTTCATAGGGTATCTTGTAAACCTCTTTCTGCCGGCTTAAAAATGACTTGATTTCCTCAATGCTCTTAGCGTTGGCGGTTGCCATCATTTCCGACATTTCGATAATCCAGTGACCTTGCAGCTTGCGGTACACATTGTCATCGTCCAGCTTCCGCAAATCATCGGAGAACCACTCATCCCGGACTGCCAGCAGACGGAAGAAGGTGGACTTGCCAGCCCCCTGACCGCCGACCAGACAGAGCATGATTTCAAACTTGCACCCCGGCTGAAAGGCTCGTGAGATTGCACCCAGCAGGAACAGCTTCAACGCTTCATAGGTGTAATCATCTGCGTCAGCCCCCAGAAAATGCCGCAGGCAGAAACGGATTCGTTCTGTCCCGTCCCACACAAGGGCACTTAAATAGTCCCGGATGGGATGGTACTTGTTTTCATTTGCCACAATCCCGATGGCGTTATCAATCTTTTTCTCATTGGTAAGCCCGTAGGTTTCTTCCAGATAAAGAAGCAGATACTTCATATCCGTATCATTCAGGGCGGTGCTTTCTCTGTGAAAACCGATGGGCTTTATGATGTCCTTGCGGTCAGTCAGGATGTTGTATGCGATAGCCCCGGAAAGCAGCGGGTCACGCTGGAATACGGTCAGGCAGTTCCGTATGCTCTGACGGACACCGCCTTTCTCGGTGGTTTCCAGCCCCGCCTTGATTTCCTCAACGCTCTGGGGCGGCTGCATGGCGTTCATGGTATTTTTTAGTTCTTGCTGCGTCTGCGGCTGCAAGCTCTGCCATTCGCTGTTCAAGCTGTATCACATCCTTTCCGTAGTCCGTAATCAAAGCCGCTTTTTCCTCTGTCTCCCCAAATAGCAGCACATCCAGCAGATATTCCACTTGGTCTTGCTTCTGCAAGGCTTCCACAAACCGGGGATGAAAGGCTTCCTCCGGGGAGTGCGGGGCGTAGTCCGTTTTCCATGCCATAAGCAAGTGAAGATAATCGGCAAGGATACGGAAGCAGCGGTTCTTTGCTTCCTGAAACTGTTCCTCCGGGGATTTCTGCCGGTGCTTGGGCTTTTTTGCCTTTCCCGGCGGCTTCCAGTCCTCATAGGAAAGCCCGAAGTCCTGTGCCAGCTGTACGGCGGCTTCTTTCTTTCCCAGCCCATACAGGGTGGCGGCAAAATCAATCACATCTCCATCTGCACCGCAGCCGAAGCAGTGGTAACGCCGATCCAGCTTCATGCTTGGGGTCTTATCGTTATGGAACGGGCAGCAAGCCATCCCATTCCTGTTTACATGGATTCCATAATGCTCCGCAGCCTGTCTTGTTGTGACGGACTGCTTCACAGCTTCAAATACATTCAAATCTATCCCTCCTTGAAAAAGGAAAAGCACCTGACATTCTCTGATTGAAAATGGCAAGTGCCTGTTAAAGTTCCATATCCTGTTGTTTGTGTTTCGTCTGTGCCGGTACAGTTCTTTGTGCTTTTTTCTCGTCAGCCTTATCCTGCAAGACTTCTTTGATAGGCTGTTTCTTGGGCTGCTCTTTGCTTTCTTCTGTGCCGGGGGTGGCTTTCCGTACCCAGTAGCGGATGTCCCGCAGCTTCTTCAAATCCTCCTGTACCTCGGTCAGCGGTGTTTTCAGGGCTGCAATTTCTTCCAGAAGCGTTTCCTGCTCCTCTTGCAGCTCCTTTTGGGTACTGTCCTTATCGTCCGGGTGCTTGGCAAGGTAGGCGGCGGCTTTCTCATACCGGGGCAACCTCCGGGTGTTCCTGTTTGAATTTTTTCCTTGTTTTCTTAAAAAATATCTTCTGGTACTTCTCATAGACAGGCTTACATTCCTTGCAGTCTGTCCGGTTGGCAAGAATCCCGTCAATCACTTTGCTGCGGGCTTCCTTGGGCTTCATCTGATTGCGGTAATCTGCGGCTGATTTCCCGGAAGATTCCAGAAATGCTTCTAAATCCTCCACAGTGGAAAGTCCCTTTTGCCGGAGATAGGACAGGGCTTCACTGACTGCCTTTAAGTCCTGTGAAGTCCCCCGGTTCTGTCCAGCCCTTGTCCAGTCCTTCCGTTCTTCCTTGCGTATCTCCAGATACTTCATCAGCAGATTGGGAAGAAGTGTCGCTTCCTCCGCCGCTTTTTGTGCAAGCAGCTCTTTCCGTTTTTCGCCCAGCTCGGTAATCCAGCCTTTGAGGTTTTGGATAAGCTGCCGGATGGACTTCATCAGGCGGTTGGCGGCTCTGATTTCCCGGTTCAGGTTGCCGATATTCGTCTGGATACCACGCTTTTCCATCTGCCGGACAGCAGCCCCCTCATGGACAGTAGGGACAATATCAAGCCCCTGTCTGGCATAGGAACGCAAGTCCACACGCTCCGGGCGGTCATTGGCTTCCAGATAGCGGTTCTGGATGACCTCCCATTCATGCCGCCAGATTTCACAATACTTCTGGTCGTTCCAGTCAACCGTATCCTCCTTGTGGCTTTTCCACCTGCCGGACGGAAGTTTTATCCGTTCCCCGCTTTCATCAAGGTCATAAACCTTGCGGCTCTTGGAAAGCCATTTCCCATGTTCGTCCATTGCCCTCATAGTGAGCAGGACATGGGCGTGAGGATTGTGTCCCGGCGGGTGGGGGTCATGGATGGCAAAGTCAGCAATCATGCCTTTGGAAACAAACTGTTGCTGGCAGAACTCCCGGACAAGGACAGCGTACTGGTCGGGCGGTATCTCTCTTGGAATGGTAAGCACCCACCGCCTTGCAAGCTGGGAGTTCCATTGTTTCTCCACAGCTTCGGCGGCGTTCCATAAAGTATTGCGGTCTGCATACTCCGGCGGGGCATTTGCCGGGAGCAGGATTTCATTGTGGACGATACCTCGCTTTTCTGGGTAGTGCTTCACTTCTTGGTCGTATTCACAGAACAGCTTTTCGCCGCTCTGGTAGGCAGCGGCGGCAACCGCAGACTGCTGTTGGCTACGCTGAACAATCGAGATTTCGTTGTGTGGACAGGGCATTTCGTATCCCTCCTTTCTATGCTTGGTGGATGGGGTGGCGTTTTACCACCTCATTTTGGGCAGAAAAAAAGCAGGAGACCTTTTTCAGATTTCCTGCTCGGTGTGCCGCTGTGTGAGCGGCGGGTATTTAGTTGTGAAAGTTCGGGACAAGTTGACCCGATGTGTAGGGAATGAAAAACTGGAAATTATTTTTCTTTGCATTTTATACCGTAATTTCCCCTACTACCATTTTCGTAGCCCCGATATATTTCATATCTTTTTCCATTTATCTCCACTTCGTCATCGTTAATAAATGTATAAGACTTACCATTTTCTTCACAATACTTTGAAATTGCTTCCATAGTTTTTGCAAGAGTTGGGTAATTGGCACTATCCTCATAAGGAACCCAAAAAGCTTTTTTAAACATATAAAATACCTCCTTCTAATTTGTTAAGTAATCCACGAATTTTCAAAGCGTTATAAAATAATAGTATCATACAGCTTCGCAAAAATCCACTTATAACTTCAAACTTGTCGGCTGGGAACAGCTTGCAACGCAAGGTGTCCCCAGATGGCAAGTCCACAAAAGGGTAGCTGGTGGTAGCCAGCGCAGGGGAAGCGTAGCGTCCCCTGTATGATTTGGAGCAGACCATGACTGCGGAAAATCACAGCCCTCCGGCGAGGAGCCTTCGGAGAACGCAATGCACCAACCTCTGGGTGGTGTATAATTGCGCCCTTAGTAAACTAAGGGGTTTCCGGCTTCTCCCGTTCCAGCAGTTTTTTCAATAGTTCCTGCGTGTCCTGCCTGTGAAAAATGAGTTTCAACAACAGCATGACATCATCATCTGTCAGGCGTTCCGGCTCTTGCAGAAAACTTTCCAGCATACCGCCACGAGTACAGAGCCGGTGCGTCCGTTCCTTTCGGGTAAGCTGCTTCAACTGGTGCTGCAATGCCTTTTCATCATTGATGGCTTTCCGCAGTTTCTTTCGCTTTTCTCCAGCTCCGGTTTAGCTTTTCCAGCTTTGAGGTATCAGGCAAGGGCAGCGTCCTCCTTTCCCGGTATCAGCACATAAATCCGGTTTGGCTCCCCCACGCCCTGACGCACCCGCATGATAAGTCCGGCGGTTTCCAGTTCATTCAGAGAACGCTTGACCGTCATGGGGCTGCGGGACAAGACTGCCGCAATGGCTGTAACAGGGAAGCAGACAAACAGGATTCCATTCTCGTCCTCCTGTCCTTTGGATAGCATAGCGTCTAACATCCGGCAGTACATGACCTTTGCGGTGCTGCTGACTGGAAATCCTGTCAACGCTCTGGGAAAGGGCATACAGGGCGGCAAGGGTGTGTCTATCGTCATAAATTCAAAATTCATTCGGTGTGTTCCTCCTTTTTCTTTGCTCGTTTGGATAAATAACGGGGGCAGTCAATCACAACCGCCCGGAAGCTCTGCCTGCACCCATGCTGGCATTTCCGGCATAATTCGTTGTAAGTGACACGCCCCCGGTCATTGAGGTAAAAGGAAAGCTCATGCTTCCTCTTTTTGCTCATTCTCGGCATATTGCGCTTCCTCCCGTTTTAGTGTATGGTTTCGGGGCGATTTTCGGCAAAATTACAGCCATAGAGCCGCTTAAAATCTCCCGAAGTATCAGCGATAGGGTAGACTATCCCCCTATCAGATTGTCGTGTTTCGGTATCATTTCGGTGTCAGTTCGCCAGTTCTCCCCGGTGTCGTTCCTCCCCTGAATCTCACAGCGGCGTATCGCTCCCTTTGGTATGCTCGTTTTGGTAAGGGTTCCTCCATATCCCTGCCAAAAGTCATGGCGCTACATCGCCGGGGAAGCATATCCCACACAGGCTGGTCATTCGATTGGAATAATCCATCGATGAACTACCTGTATCATAGAACATTTTTGTGCCCTGTGCCGTATGTCCACAAAGTAGGAATTAGGGGTAAAAATCAGAAATTTCCACGATTACGGAAAGTGTGATATAATCCAGTTAAATGGCAGAAATAAAACCACCGGAAAGGAGCGTGCGCCCATGAAAGGAGCAACAAGCATACAGGAACGCCTTTGGGAACTCCGCAAGGACAAAGGCTTAAATCTGGAAGAACTATCAAAGCTGACGGGTATTTCTAAATCAGCCCTTGGCAGTTATGAAAAAGAAGATTTTAAGGAAATCAATCATGGAAACCTCATCACGCTGGCAGACTTCTATGGGGTTTCTGTTGATTATCTGTTGTGCCGGACAGAGAACAGGGAGCAGATCAACACGCCACTGACGGAGCTGCATTTGAACGATGAAATGGTGGCACTTCTGAAAAGCGGTCGGATTAACAACCGTCTGCTCTGCGAACTTGCCACCCATAAGGACTTTATCAAGTTTCTTGCGGATATTGAGATTTATGTGGATGGGATTGCCACCATGCAGATTCAGAATCTCAACGCCCTTGTCGATACCGTCCGGCATGAAATCATTGAACGGTATCGCCCCGGCGAAGATGACCCGCATTTGAAAGTGCTGCAAGCCGCCCATATCAGTGATGATGAATATTTCAGTCACATGGTACGGGATGACCTCAATCTCATTATCCGGGATATTCGGGAAGCCCACAAAAAGGACAGTGAGAGTGCGCCCCAGACCACCGTTGCCGATGAACTGAAAGAAAATCTGGAAGCGGTCGAAAATTTCAAGGGCAGCCGGGATGAAAAGCTGGTTGTCCTTTACTGCAAGCAGCTCGGTATCAACTATAAAAATCTGTCAGACGAAGAATTTCGCTGGCTGATTCGGATTCTCAAAAAAGTCAAAGAAAATGGGAACGCCTATCAGCCAGAGGAAAAAACGGTAAAGAAAAACCGCTGTTGCATGGTTTGTTGGCTTCCATGTAGCAGCGGTTTGTGCTGTGGTTATTCAGTTGAAAGTTTAGTTCGCTAAACTGTAGCTTTCGGTTATAGATTTACAATCATAATATATTCCTCATTATTTTCATCAGCAACAGTAAATCCCACTTTCTCGTACATCTTGACTGCATAATTACTTTTCTGAACGGATAAGGATATTTTTGAATATCCAGCCAATCTTTCTACCTGTAATAGTTGTTTCAATAATGAAGTCCCAATGCCTAATCCTCTGTATTTTTTGTAGACAGACATAGCAAGCGATGGAGTATCATTATCAATGTGTCCATAATCATTCATAATTCTTACCCAAATAGCTCCTATCACATTTCCCTGCATTTCTGCGACTAAGGCTTTATCGTGTTTTCGATTTCCAAACTCAACAATATATTCTTGTAATTCTGGACATTCTATTACTGATTTAGGTGGCGGTTCAATTCCTTCTGGAATATAAATCGCTTCGTACAAAAAATCACTTAATAAACAGTATTCTTCACTTCTCATTTCTCGTATTATATAGTCCATAATTTCACTCCAAAGTCCGATTTTACTTAACAATATGTGCTGTGATAATTGTATAACTATATGAATTGATAGTAATTTTGATATTTTCAACTTCGCAATACCAATTTTTACCCTGTTTGTATATATTGCAATTTTTATCTAACACCTTATTTTTTGCAATACTCAACAACATCTGCTGTATCTATTTTTAGGTTTCTTTTAATTCTATCAATTCCCATTTCGGTTGTATGAATTTTATCAATATTATCAAGCAATATCTTTTTATCTTCCATTCTTTCTTTTCCTCAACTTCTAATTTACTTATTTCTTCTTTTTCGGTTTTGGGGCTGGTAATTCCTCATACATAGCATTAAACAAGCCTGCTAAAAAATTCTTATTATCAACTTCATCTACCAACAACATCTGTTTTGCTCCCTCATAGGGTAATTCATACGGAGCTGTCGGCATATAACTAATTGCTGCTTTCACTGGTTTAACAAGCAATCTATCATCATAAATACCGCCTACTATCTTGCCACGATAATAAATGATAAACTCTCCCATCATAGCTCGATAAGTAATTTCTTCTAACTCGGATAACTGTCCTAAAATAAATTCTAAATATTCTTTACTGGACGCCATGACTTCACCTCAATTCTGATTTATTAAACTTCTCTTATCGGGAAATACAGATAGCCCTTTCCTGTTACTGGGTCGGTATAGTCGTGAACTGCTCCCACAAGAGAAATACCATCCTCATTCATTTGTCCAATTGTTTCTTCAAACATTCCTTTATGGTTTTCAACAACTATATACTCATAACTT
>ENA-OQNF01000144-OQNF01000144.1-human-gut-metagenome-genome-assembly--contig:-NODE-144-length-11053-cov-2.615321_pt1 | contig 11053 bp, 9 predicted proteins | sample MGYA00242628_ERZ504878 | MGnify/ENA primary metagenome ERZ504878 (study PRJEB26092, sample SAMD00036383) | human gut metagenome | host: Homo sapiens | study: EMG produced TPA metagenomics assembly of... | reverse complement strand
AAACAAAGCCTTGATGGAGGCTGTAAAAGCAGCTGAACAGGGAGAAGTTCCGGTGGGGGCGGTGGTAGTCTGTCGTGACCGCATCATTGGCCGTGGCCATAATCTGACAGAAACATTGAATGATGTTACAGCTCATGCCGAAATGCAGGCTGTTACTGCTGCGGCTAATACATTGGGGGGAAAATACCTGAATGAATGTACTTTGTATGTCACAGTGGAACCGTGTGTGATGTGTGCCGGTGCTATAGCTTGGGCACAGACAGGAAAACTTGTCTTTGGTGCTGAAGATCCAAAGAGGGGATATCAAAAATATGCTCCCGATGCCTTGCACCCAAAGACGATCGTGGTGAAAGGAATACTTGCCGATGAATGTGCCCGATTGATGAAAGATTTCTTTAAGAAAAAACGATGATTCTTATTTCACCTCTTCATAATCTACATACTCTCCCTCATCCTCATCAAAGATTTTTTTTCTGTTTCCCGACGAATGAGAACGTCTATTTGAAGAAGAGGATTCTGCAAAATTCTCATTCTCGTCATTCGCTTGATTCTGAGTATATGTATTTTGTTCTGGTGGGTGGAAGTTCGATTTTGATAGGGGGGACGTTTGCCGATCCCGAACAATACACGCAAAATGTTACCTAATATAGTGAAGCCGATAAAAACAATCAGCAGAAAAATAATAAGTAGAAAGCCTAAAAATCCAAACATAGTAATTTCTTTTTTTTATATATCACGTACAACAAGCGTGCCACGTTTATTGTTTACGCTCTTTTTTTAGTTAAAAGAGATAGAATGATATACCACAGGATGATAGCTGCAAAACTGCTGATTTTAAAAAAATCAACAGGGGGATGCATACAATGAGGAAAATATAGCTGACTTTGTTCTGTTTCCAGGCAAGACTCTTGAATTTTAATGAGAACATTGGGATTTCTGCCACCAGCAATAATGACATAATAACTACCAAAATGAAAAGATATGCCGCATTAAAAGAATCGGATATAAGGAAAGAATGTGCTCCTACAGTCAATGATCCCCAAAATAAAGCATTAGCCGGAGTGGGCATACCAATAAAACTACTGCTCTGACGTGGGTCTATATTGAACTTGCCTAAACGCAAAGCTGAAAATACGGAAATAAGGAATGCGGTATAAGGCATATAATCGGCAACAGGCAATAGAAAATCAGGATAGTGTACCTCTTTAAATAAGGAAAAGACAATGGCGGAAGGAGCGAATCCAAAAGTGATGTCATCGGCCAACGAGTCTAATTCTTTTCCTAAAGGACCTGATACTTTGAACAAACGTGCCAACATGCCATCAAAGAAATCAAATACAGCACCTAGTATAATAAAAGAGATGGCCAAGGTATAGTCTTCATTAAATGCCATGACACTGGCAATACAACCGGAGAATAGATTACAGCAAGTTACTGCGTTAGGAATGTGGCGTGTGATACAGTTTGCCATTGGTGATTTTTTTATTTTAGTTTAGCAATGACGGTTTCGTTACCTACAGTCGCTTGTCCCATCTTGACACAGACTTCGGTTCCTAGGGGAAGATAAACATCTACACGCGAACCGAATTTAATAAAACCCATGTGTTCATCAATGTAGCAATCTTCTCCTACTTCGGCATAGGTCACGATTCGACGGGCTATTGCTCCTGCTATTTGGCGCGCCATGACGGTATGTCCTCGGAGTTCAATAACGACCATAGAACGTTCATTTCGTACTGGCCTTAGGCAGCCATGCTTTCATAAATTTACCGTTATGATGGTCTACATGTTTCACTACTCCGTCTACGGGATACCAATTGGCATGTACATTGACAATGCTCATAAAAATAGAAATCATTAACCGGCGGTCATGAAAATATTCATGTTCGTCTACTTCTTCTATAACTACTATCCTTCCGTCTGCCGGGGCTACTACGATTTTTTCGGTGTCGTGCTCGAATAATCGAATGGGACAACGGAAAAAGTTAACCATTAACAGGTAAACAACGATACTTGCGGCGGCAAATATATAGAATGGAATTTTGCACTCAATTCCCCAAAACAACAGGGCATTGATACCAATTAATAGGATGGCACTGACAATTAAGATGCTTGTTCCTTCTCTATGTAGTCTTATTTTCTTTAATTTCTTCAGTCGGTTCATGATTGTATAAAACCAATTATCGTGCAAAAATAAACTTATTTTGAAAACCCTGCAAATAAAAGTTGTTAGAAATGCCTATTTCGACTTCATTTAAGATAAAAAAAGCGAATGTTGATAACTTCTTCTTTATCTTTTTGCAGGTTTTATGAAAGCGGAGTATCTTTAGACAATTTTTTAGGAGAGTAACGATTATGCAGGATTTTGTCCATTTACATGTCCATACCCAGTATTCCATCCTTGATGGCCAGGCGTCTATTCCACGTTTGGTAGACAAGGCTATGGCTGATGGAATGAAAGGTATAGCCGTAACAGACCATGGTGATATGTTCGGTATCAAGGAATTCTTCAATTATGTGAATAAGAAGAATAGCAGTACTAACGGTGAGATAAAGGATTTGAAGAAAAGAATAGCCGGACTGGAAAAAGGTACGGTGGAATGTGATAATCCCGAGGCGGAACTTGTGGCGTGCAAGGAGAAGTTGGAGGCGGCAAAGAGGAAATTGTTTAAACCGATTTTCGGTTGTGAGATGTATGTAGCACGCCGTCGTTTATTTAACAAAGAAGGAAAACCCGATCAAAGTGGTTATCACTTGGTAGTGCTTGCTAAAAATGAAAAAGGATACCACAACCTCATAAAATTAGTGTCAAAGGCATGGACGGAAGGGTTCTATATGCGTCCGCGTACTGATCGTGTGGAATTGGAAAAATACCATGAAGGGCTGATTGTTTGTACAGCGTGTATTGCCGGAGAAGTGCCTAGAAATATAATAGCTGGAAAATATGAAGAGGCAGAGGAGGCTATCCAATGGTATAAACGTGTATTCGGAGATGATTTCTATTTGGAATTGCAACGTCATAAAGCGACGGTTCCTCGTGCGAATCATGAAGCTTATAAATTGCAGCAAATTGCTAACGAAAAGTTGATAGAGTATTCTAGAAAATTCAATGTCAAGCTGGTTTGTACTAATGACGTTCACTTTGTAGATGAAGAGAATGCTGAAGCACACGACAGGCTGATCTGTCTGAGTACGGGTAAGGATTTGGATGATCCTAACCGTATGCTCTATTCAAAGCAAGAGTGGATGAAGACACGTGCCGAGATGAATGAAGTTTTCGCTGATGTCCCCGAGGCTCTTTCAAATACGGTGGATATTTGTGATCAGGTGGAATTTTATAGTATAGATCATGCACCGATTATGCCTACTTTTGCTATTCCTGAAGATTTTGGGACAGAAGAGGGGTATCGGAAGAAATATACAGAAAAGGACTTGTTTGATGAGTTCACTCAAGATGAAAACGGTAACGTGGTAATGAGTGAGGAGGCCGCCAAAGCCAAAATAGAGAAACTGGGTGGTTATGACAAACTCTATCGTATTAAACTGGAAGCTGATTATCTGAAGAAATTAGCGTTGGAAGGTGCGCACAAGCGTTATGGAGAAGTCTTGAATGAGGAAGTGCAGGAACGGATCAAATTCGAACTTCATATTATGAAGACGATGGGTTTTCCGGGTTACTTCTTGATTGTGCAGGATTTTATTCGTGCCGCGCGTGAAGAATTGGACGTGTCTGTAGGGCCGGGACGTGGATCGGCGGCAGGTTCTGCCGTAGCATATTGTTTGGGTATCACTAAAATAGACCCTATTGCATACGATTTGCTGTTCGAACGTTTCCTGAATCCCGACCGTATTTCTTTGCCTGATATTGATGTGGATTTTGATGATGATGGTCGTGGACGAGTACTGAATTGGGTAACTGAAAAATATGGTCAGGAAAAGGTGGCGCATATCATTACATATGGTACGATGGCAACCAAGCTAGCGATCAAGGATGTAGCCCGTGTACAGAAATTACCTTTATCGGAGTCTGACCGTTTGTGTAAGCTGGTTCCGGATAAGATTCCTGATAAAAAAATGAATTTGACTAATGCCATAGCTTATGTTCCTGAACTACAGGCAGCGGAAGTCTCACCTGATCCTATTTTGCGTGATACGATAAAGTATGCAAAGATGTTGGAGGGGAATGTCCGTAATACAGGTGTGCATGCGTGCGGTACTATTATATGTCGAGATGATATAACGGACTGGGTGCCTGTAAGTACGGCAGATGATAAGGAACCGGTGAAAAATGCTGGTGACTCAGTATGAAGGTTCAGTTATTGAAGATACTGGATTGATCAAGATGGACTTTTTTGGGTCTGAAGACTCTTTCTATTATCAAAGAGGCGATTGAAAATATTAAGCATAGTAAGGGGATTATCTTGGACATTGACGAGGTTGACATTTCGGATCCTCCTACTTATGCTCTTTATAGTGAAGGACGGACGATTGGTACATTCCAGTTCGAATCTGCCGGTATGCAGAAATATTTGCGGGAATTGGAACCTAGTACTTTTGAGGATTTGATTGCGATGAATGCTCTTTATCGTCCGGGGCCTATGGATTATATTCCGGACTTTATCGACCGTAAGCATGGCCGTAAGCCTATTGAGTATGATATTCCTATTATGGAGAAATATTTGAAAGATACATATGGTATTACGGTATATCAGGAGCAGGTCATGCTTTTATCACGTTTGTTGGCGGATTTCACTCGTGGCGAATCCGATGCCTTGCGTAAAGCAATGGGTAAAAAACTAAGAGATAAACTAGACCATATGAAGCCTAAGTTTATTGAAGGCGGACGAAAGAACGGTCATGATCCCAAAGTACTTGAGAAGATTTGGACGGACTGGGAAAAGTTTGCTTCTTATGCATTCAATAAATCTCATGCTACTTGTTATTCATGGGTGGCTTATCAGACTGCTTTTCTGAAAGCGAACTATCCCGCGGAATATATGGCAGCTACGATGAGCCGGAATATTTCGAATATCACGGAAATTACTAAATTGATGGATGAGAGTAAGGCGACTGGCATCATGACCAAGGGACCCGATGTGAATGAAAGTTATCTGAAGTTTTCTGTGAACCGTAAAGGGGATATCCGTTTTGGGCTGGGAGCCATTAAGGGAGTGGGGGAAAGTGCTGTGCAGTCTATCCTTGAAGAACGTGAGAGAAATGGAGAATATAAAGATATTTTCGATTTTGTACAGCGTGTAAATCTTTCGGCTTGTAATCGTAAGAATATAGAAAACTTGGCTTTGGCAGGTGCTTTTGATAGTTTCACGGGAATAAAGCGTGAAGACTTCTTTGTAAAGAACGCTAAGGATGAAACCTTTACCGAAGTTTTGGTACGTTATGGAAATAAGTATCAGATGGATAAAGCCGCAGCTGCAAATTCTTTGTTTGGAGGTGAGAATCAAGTGGATATTGCTACTCCCGAAATCATTCCGTCTCCTGCATGGGGGGATTTGGAACGTTTGAATAAAGAACGTGATTTGGTAGGTATCTATCTTTCTGCCCATCCGTTGGATGAGTATGCTGTTATATTAGAGAATGTATGTAATGTCCACATGGCGGAACTTGCCGATTTAACCCCTTTGCAGAACAGAGACTTAACCATGGGGGGGATTGTGAGTGCAGTGCGTGAGGGATATACCAAGACGGGAAAACCATACGGTATTGCTAAAGTGGAAGATTATTCGGGCTCAGCGGAATTTGCTTTCTTCGGTAATGAATGGGTAGAGAAGAAGAACTTTTTTATGACTGGTATGTTTTTATTTATGCGAGGGAAATGTCAGCCAAAACAATGGCGGCAGGAAGAATGGGAGGTGAAGATAAGTACTATTGAATTATTACCAGAAGTAAAGGAAAAGATTATTGAGAAACTTACAGTTTCAGCTCCTTTGTCTGCATTGGATGAAGAGCTGATAACGGAGTTTTCAGCCTTAATCAAGGCAAATCCCGGTAATGCAGAGCTTTATTTTCATGTAATGGATGAGGATGGACAAATGTATGTCAATCTGATGTCACGTACTATGAAGATTTCGGTTCAAAAAGAGATCATGACTTATTTAAAGAGCCAACCACAGCTCTCTTACAAAATTAATTAGTATATTTGCGCTAACATTTTAAATAACTAAGTATAATAATTATGGCACTAGAAATTAAAGATAGCAATTTTGAAGAATTGCTGGCATCGGGCAAGCCTGTAGTAGTGGACTTTTGGGCAACATGGTGTGGTCCTTGTAAAAAAATAGCTCCGGATGTTGAAGCTTTGGCAGAAGAATATAAGGATCAGGTAATAATTGGAAAGTGCGACGTGGATGATAACGACGAACTGACCGGTAAATTTGGTGTACGTAACATTCCTACCGTTCTTTTTATCAAGGATGGTGAAGTGAAAGATAAGACTGTAGGTGCAGTGACCAAGGCCCAGCTGGAAGAAAAATTAAAGCTTTACTGTAATAAAAAGAATATTCACCCTTTAATATATACGACTATGGGAATGGAAGACGATTTCTTATTGGAAGATGAGGATGATCAAAAAACGATAGAGTTTATCAAAAATTATCTGCCTCAGGATTTGAAAGATAAATTCACGGAGGATGATTTGTATTATATCCTTGATGTGATTGTGGATTACTATACCTCCAGCGGATGCCTTGATGTACAACCTGATGAAGAGGGATACATTAATATTGATCAAGATGAAATTGTGAATTACATAGTCAAGGAAGCCAAGAAAGACGGAATGGGGCCTTATGACCCCAATGATGTATTCTTTGTAGTCCAGGGGGAAATGGAATATGGGAATTCATTGGGACAGGTAGATTAAGAAGATAGTCTCATAATAAAATAAAAGATGCGTATCTCCAGCTAGGGATACGCATTTTTTATATTTGAAAACAAGGTAATATCTACTATTAGCTCTCTTATTTCTTTTGTAAAAGAAAATAATAGAATACCTTTGTAAAAACGCTCATGCTCATTTTAACTATAAAAACATTGCTTAATGGCTAAAAAGAAAAATTCCCAATTCCTACCTGGTTTTTTGGAGGATATCATGTCTTTATTGACTCCGGAAGAACAAGAAATTGCATTTGAATTGTTTAATGATGGAGCCAATCAGGTAGATGAAGAACTGTCTCATATTTATTATCATCATCAGTGTCCCGATTATAGATTGATTGCACAGCCAGTCGCATCTTATTTGATGCCTTTGTGGACGATGGATGATATGAGTAGTCTGTCACCGGCTGAAATCTACTCTTCTTGTGCTGTTATTCCACAAGAAACATTGGAACGAGATCTCCGTAATTTTATTTTTAACATCTTTGTCGTATATCGGAAAATGCCCGAAAAATGTTATTCATATAGAATGTGGTATGCATTAGGAATGATGGAGCATTTTCGTATGGAACGTTGTTTGGATATTGTTTTGGAAGTATTGCGGCAAGACTTGGATTTCTATGATTTTTATTTCGGTTATTTGTATGAAACAATGTTGTCTGCTATAACCTATCAATTGGGACAGAATCAATTAGATGTTTTGATGGACTTTATGAAAGAGCCTGGATTGCTTCCTATGTCTAAATATAGAGTGATTGAAGCGGTTGCTCATATTGTGATAACTCATCCTGCCAGAAGAGAGGAAGTGATGGATTGGTTTGGTAATTTGTTGGGTTATTATTTTGATATACTGAAAGATCAGAAGAATGATATTTGTTCCACTTTGCTGCTTGATCATGTTACAGCTTGCATGATGGATATTCGAGGGGTAGAAACTTTACCTATTTTGCAAAAGATTTATCGGACTTATCATATTAAACCTTATGGCATTCCAAGTATTAATGAACTAAAGAAAAAAATGCCTTATGCGGAAATGCATGGGTTGGAAATGGAGCGGGTAGAAGATTATTTAGCTGAAGTTTTTGAGGCTGCTACTGATGAGGACGAGGATGAGGAAATTTACGATGATCCGCTTTACATAGAAGATCAGCCTGCTAAAAAACTTAGAATAAAAATAGAGTTGAAAGATTCTGAACCGTTAGTTTGGCGCATATTGGAGGTCCCTTCGAATATTTGCTTGGAAAGATTTTCTGAGGTGGTAGAAGTGGCAATGGGATGGGATGGTTATCATTTGCATCGTTTTATTAAGGGGGACACTTATTATCTTCCTCCCAAAGATCGGACAGGTGATTGTTTTTTTGAAGGTGCACTCAAACAGTTTGATTCCGGTATGCTTTCTTTAGGTGAATTATTAAGTCGCAAGGGATCAAAGATTAAGTATGAATATGATTTCGGGGATAGTTGGATACATGAAATTATATTAGAATCCTGTCAGTCTTATAAGAAAGAGGAAATTCCGGTTATTGCCTTGTTGGATGGTGAAAATGCTTGTCCGCCGGAAGATTGTAATGGCATATGGGGGTATAGGGAAATGCTGAAAGCTTTAGAAAAACCTCGCTCCAAAGCTGCGCGTGAATATAAAGAATGGTTGGGGTATAATTTTGATCCTACAGAATTTGATCTTGATGAAACTAGAGGGCTGTTGGCTGAAATTATAGATTGATTTGGAATTTGGTTATAACAGGGCGGGTGAAAATCCCGCTCTTTCCTGAAAAAAGTGTTTTATGTCTGGTGGATAGGGAAATTTAATATTCACAGATTTTGTTTACTATGTGTTTATACGATGCCTTGTACATTCAAAAAGAAATAGATTCCTGTAGCTATCATTAATAGTCCTAATATAGCATAGAAAAGTCGTGCACGCTGGCGCCCTGCATTACTGACAATGAACTGTGTGTTGTGTGCGGTAAAGAACCATCCCAATTAAATAAGGCTGCCAGAACGGACAGTAGTCCTACCAATACGAATATGGCTTGGATCAGATAATGCATTCCCATAATTTAATGAATTTGGCTGTAGGGGCAGATTATGTTCGTCCCTACAGTGGATATTTTCTTTTATTCAGCTTCAAAGCGCATGATGCGGCTTCCATCTTCAGATTCTTCAATCTCGACTTTTACAGCATTGCCAGGCAAGAGTTCTTCTACCAGTTCCGGCCATTCGATGAAGCAGAGGGCACCGCTATAGAAATAATCCTCATATCCCATGTCGTATACTTCGTCCAGTTTCTTGATACGATAGAAATCAAAATGGTAAATAAGTTCGCCTGTTTCATCCGAACGGTATTCATTGACAATGGCAAAAGTTGGTGAGTTAATGACATCTGTTACCCCCAGCTCTTCGCATACAGCTTTGATAAATGTTGTTTTACCGGCCCCCACTCTTTCCGTAGAAAGCAAAAACGGTAATTGTCACCCATGGCTGCGATGAATTGTTTGGCAGCTTCGTGGATAGAGTTTAAAGAATTGATTTTAATTTTCCATATTCTATTGGTTTTGATTGAGTTTCTTTTGTTTGTAAATATACATGCTTTTCCCATTTTACAAAAAGTATAGATAAGGATTGAAAAAAAGATTATCGCTGCACCCGAAGGAACTTGTAATTTATAAGAAATGAACAGTCCACCTAAACAACCTGCATAACCAATGATGACAGACCACCAAATAATTTTCTTGAAACTATGGGTAAACAAATTAGCGGTCATTTGTGGTAAGGTCAGCAGAGAAATGGCAAGTACTATACCTACCATGCGGAGACATGATACGATGGTCAGTGCAATGAACATCATTAGAATATATTCAAATAAAGCTACCGGTATACGTTGAGAACATGCGAATTCCCGGTCGAAAGCGATGCAAATGATAGGATTTAGAAATAAAGTGAAAAATAGTATCAACAGTATGGAAAGAATGGCAAGTAACAAAATATCTGTGGGCGTAATGGTCAGAATGTTACCGAACAGAAAGGCGGATAAATCGGGAGTGAATCCTGGAGCTAAAAAGCTAAATATAATACCTACTGCCATACCAAAAGTCCAAAACACAGCGATAGCAGAGTCTTCGCGCATATCTTTCCGTTTGCTTAACCATTCTACCCCAAAGGAAGAGAGTACGGAGAAGATTGCAGCAGATAATAGAGGAGAGATGTCTGCGTATAATCCTAGACCGATACCTCCAAAAGAGGCATGGGTAATTCCTCCACTGATAAATACCAAACGGCGCGTCACAATGTATGTGCCGATAATGCCACAGGCAATGCTGGCAAACAAGCTTCCTAGCAAGGCATGTTGGAAGAAAGTATAATGCAAAAGTTCTAATATATCCATACTGTATTCTTTTTTCAGTGGTTTTTATTCAAATGGAGGCTTTGCTTGATGTAGGGCGGATTATTTGAATCTTCGTTCACCTACAATCAGGAAAAGTTCGTCTTTCAACTCGTCTGGCAGTTCTACTCCACGTAATTGCAGGCTACGGCTCCATCCGGCTACCTCATCTTCTTTACAAGTGTACATGATTTCTCGAAATTCTTCCACTTCTTCTTCATTATAACCATTTGAGGGACGGCCGCGAAAGCGGTCCAGTTCTTCATCATCATAATATTCTATTTTTTTGCTGACAGCGGCAAGCAGGCTTTCTTTTTCACAAATTTCATGTTGTCCACAACATTCAGCGTCTGCTTCCACTATTTCGGGAGCGGTCTTCAATTCTCCGCTTTCTATCTTTTTTTGTATCTGGCGGTTGTGTAAAACTCCCACTGCCATGGCGATACCTGCCAAAATAATCAGACCAATAATAAGTATGAGCATAACTTTATATCTCCTCTATTATAAAACCAGCTTTCTTTAAATCTTCCCAATAGCCCGGATAGGATTTGGATACCACCTGAGGTTCATCAATCATTAGCTGCGGCAATGTGATGCAGGCAGGAGCAAACGCCATTGCCATGCGGTGGTCTTCGTAGGTAGCGATAAGGGGAGTGCTCTCTGCCGGACAGCGTTCTCCATTCCATAGCAGGATGCTGTCCTGTTCGGAACGCACCGCATAGCCTAATTTGTGCAGTTCGGTGATGAGGGCGGTGATACGGTCGGTCTCCTTTTATTTTT
>ENA-OQNF01000143-OQNF01000143.1-human-gut-metagenome-genome-assembly--contig:-NODE-143-length-11084-cov-2.811080_pt1 | contig 11084 bp, 9 predicted proteins | sample MGYA00242628_ERZ504878 | MGnify/ENA primary metagenome ERZ504878 (study PRJEB26092, sample SAMD00036383) | human gut metagenome | host: Homo sapiens | study: EMG produced TPA metagenomics assembly of... | reverse complement strand
CCGGCGCCGTTCGCACCGATAACCCCGTAAATATTACCATTGGTGAACTTCATATTTACGTCATTATACAACACTCTTTTACCAAATTGAATGGCCAAGTTCGAAACTGTAATCATCCTAATATACCTTATTTATATAATTATTCTATTTTGAAATTGCAAAGGTAGGTATTTTAATTCAGAAAAGTATGCCAGTGTGGCAGAAATTCCGTACTTTTGCAAAATTATCACTCTAAGGAAACAACTAGGCACGAAATTTGTTAGCAGTAAATTAACCTAAAAGACCTGACTGTTATGAGTAAAAATAAGAAAAACAAAAAGTTTAATAAGAATATGAACCCAACAGAGAAGAACCAACCTCAAGACGAGGAAGTTTTGAAAAATCAGGAAGCGGCAGAAGCTGCCATTGATGAAGAAACTCAGAAAGAAGCAACAGAAGAACTGAACGCTGAAGAGAAGGTGAATAAGGAATTGGCGGAAGCTCAGAAAACAATAGAAGAGCAGCATGACAAATACCTGCGTCTTTCAGCCGAATTTGACAATTACCGTAAACGCACCATGAAAGAGAAGGCCGAATTGATTAAGAATGGTGGAGAAAAGGCCATTACTGCCATTCTCCCTATTTTGGACGACTTGGAGCGTGCTGTAAAAACTTCAGAAACTTCGGATGATGTAAAAGCAATGCGTGAAGGAATTGAGTTGATCTACAACAAATTCCTGAAAGTATTGAACCAGGAAGGACTTCAGAAAATAGAGACTGACGGTGAGAACTTTGATACCGATTATCACGAAGCAATTGCATTAGTCCCAGCTCCTTCTGAAGAGAAGAAAGGGAAAATATTGGACTGTGTACAAACCGGTTATAAGCTGAATGACAAAGTAATACGCCACGCCAAAGTAGTTGTGGCTCAATAAAACAGTATCATAAAACGACATGGCAAAAAGAGACTATTACGAAGTTCTGGAGGTGGACAAAACAGCCACCCTTGATGTTATAAAAAAAGCATACCGCAAAAAAGCAATACAATATCATCCGGACAAGAATCCGGGGGATAAAGAAGCGGAAGAAAAATTCAAGGAAGCAGCCGAAGCTTATGATGTGTTGAGCAACCCGGATAAACGCGCCCGTTACGATCAATTTGGACATGCAGGAATGAGTGGAGCCGCCGGTGGCGGTTTTGAAGGATTCGGACAAGGTATGTCCATGGATGACATTTTCTCTATGTTCGGTGACATCTTCGGTGGACATGGAGGAGGTTTCGGAGGCTTTGGAGGTTTCGGCGGTGGCGGACGTTCCGCACAACGCAAGTTCCGTGGTTCAGACCTCCGTGTAAAAGTAAAACTGAACTTAAAAGAAATTTCTACGGGAGTAGAAAAGAAATTCAAACTGAAAAAGTACGTAACATGTGACCATTGCCATGGTTCAGGAGCCGAAGGAGAAGGAGGAACGGAAACGTGTCCCACTTGTCATGGAACAGGAAGTATCACCCGCACCCAACAAAGCATTTTTGGAATGGTACAATCACAAAGCGTATGTCCACAATGTAACGGAGAAGGGAAAATCATTAAGAACAAATGTAAAGCTTGTGCAGGAGAAGGTATTGTATACGGAGAAGAAGTCGTGGAAGTGAAAATTCCTGCCGGTGTGGCTGAAGGAATGCAACTTTCTGTCAATGGAAAAGGAAATGCGGGCAAACATAACGGTGTTCCCGGTGATTTACTTGTTGTCATAGAAGAAGAATCCCATCCAGACCTAATACGCGATGAAAATGATTTGATTTACAATCTGTTACTAAGCGTTCCGACTGCTGCTTTAGGAGGCACTGTAGAAATACCAACTATTGATAACAAAGTAAAAGTAAAAATTGAACCAGGCACCCAACCAGGTAAGGTCTTACGCCTAAGAGGTAAAGGATTGCCCAACGTCAATAGTTATGGTTACAGTAACGGTACAGGTGATTTATTAGTCAATGTAAGCGTATATATTCCAGAAACATTGAATAAAGATGAAAAACAAGCACTAGAGAAAATGCAAGAATCGGATAACTTCAAACCGAATACAAGCATTAAAGAAAAAATATTCAAGAAGTTCAAAAACTTCTTCGATTAATTTTTATACTACAAAGTGTCACAGAAAGAATACTAGGTTTTATATCTGCCTGGCATTCTTTTGTGACACTTTGCGGTAAATAAAAACATTTGCCATGAATTACGAAGAAACATTGGATTATTTATATAATAGTGCCCCATTATTCCAACATATAGGAAAAGATGCATACAAAGCAGGATTAGAGAATACTTATCTTTTAGACGAGTATTTCAACCATCCTCATCGCCAATTCCGAACCATTCATATAGCCGGAACCAATGGAAAAGGCTCTTGTTCACATACTTTAGCCGCCATTTTACAATCAGCCGGATACAAGACAGGACTTTACACTTCTCCACATCTGATAGATTTTCGTGAACGAATACGTGTCAACGGAATTCCTGTATCCAAAGAATATGTCATAGACTTTGTAGAAAAACACCGTGTCTTTTTTGAACCTCTGCATCCTTCTTTCTTTGAACTGACTACCGCAATGGCTTTCCACTATTTTGCCCAGAGCCAAATAGATGTAGCCATTATAGAAGTCGGCCTGGGAGGACGAATAGATTGTACAAATATCATCCGTCCGGATCTATGTGTCATAACTAATATCAGTTTCGACCATATACAATTTTTAGGTAATACATTAGCCAAAATAGCCACAGAGAAGGCCGGAATCATCAAAGAAAAGACTCCGGTAGTTATTGGTGAAACCACACCTGAAACCAAACCTATATTTACAACTCGTGCTAAAGAAGTAAACGCTCCTATCTACTTTGCAGAAGAAGAACAGTTATTACACTCCTCCAGTATAAATGAAAAAGGTAAACGAATATATCAAACAACCGACTACCTCAATCTGGAAGGCGAGCTGGAAGGACTTTGCCAACTTAAAAACACCAATACGCTTTTATCTGCCATCCGCCTATTAAAACAAGCAGGTTATCAGCTTACCGAAAGTAATATACGTAAAGGGTTCTCACAAGTATGTGAACTCACCGGCCTGATGGGAAGATGGCAAAAATTAGAAAGTGAACCGACTTTAATATGTGATACAGGACATAATGTAGGAGGAATTTCGTATATCATAGAACAATTAAAACATCAGAAATATGAACGATTACACATTGTAATAGGTATGGTAAACGACAAGGATATCAGTGGAGTATTGTCCATGCTTCCTAAAAATGCCACATATTATTTTACCAAAGCCAGTGTAAAACGCGCTTTATCCGAAAAAGAATTACAAAGCTTAGCGATGCAATCCAGGCTGCACGGAGATGCTTATCCTGATGTAGAAACCGCTGTAGCAGCCGCTAAAGAAAAAGCTAACAAAAATGACTTTATTTTTGTTGGAGGAAGCAGCTTTATCGTTGCGGATTTATTAAAATTTCACGTTTAGTCCGTTCACTTTTATAGAAAAAGTTTGGGAATACCGAAGAAAATCTTTTTATTTGCATTAGTTTTATACATACAATAAAAAGATTTTCAATAACATGATAAACACATCTACTTCCGATGAGAATTTATGTGGCCTGAAACGGGCCGATTTTCAGACAACAGTGAACGGGAAACAAACAGACCTCTTCATTCTGAAAAATGAAAACGGAGCTGAAATAGCTGTTACCAACTATGGTGGAGCAGTATTAGCTATTATGGTTCCGGACAAAAACGGTAAATATGCCAATGTCATTCAAGGACATGATAGTATAACCCATGTAATCAATAGCCACGAACCTTTCCTCAGTACTCTTATCGGTCGTTACGGAAACCGTATAGCAGGAGGCAAATTCATTTTAGAAGGGAAAGAATATTCACTGACTATCAACAATGGTCCCAACTCGCTGCATGGCGGTCCTACCGGATTTCATACCCGCATTTGGGATGCAGAACAGGAAACTCCACAAAGTTTGAAATTGCATTATTTATCTGCTGATGGCGAAGAAGGATTTCCGGGAAATTTGGATATTCACGTAACGTACACTTTAAGTAATCAAAATGAATTCATCATTACTTACCACGCTACAACAGACAAAACAACATTGGTAAACCTCACTCACCATGGTTTTTTCAGCCTATCAGGCATTGCCAATCCTACGGCAACCGTTGATAACAACATCGTAACCATTAATGCTGATTTTTATACTCCGATAGATAATGTATCAATCCCTACAGGCGAAATTGCCAAAGTAGAAGGTACTCCTATGGATTTTCGTACTCCTCAAAGAGTAGACAGTAGAATCAATGACCCATTCGAACAGCTAAAATTCGGTGCCGGCTATGACCACTGCTATGTATTAAACAAACGTGAAGCAGGCACACTGAGTTTTGCAGCAAAATGTGTGGAGCCCGAAAGCGGTCGTAGCATGGAAGTATACACTACAGAGCCCGGCGTACAAGTTTATACTTCAAACTGGCATAATGGTTTCGAAGGTGCTCATGGAGCAACTTTCCCAGCAAGAAGTGCCATCTGTTTTGAAGCACAACATTTTCCTGATACACCCAATAAAGGCCATTTCCCTTCTTGTGTTCTACATCCGGGGGAAACTTACAGTCAAGTAACCATCTACAAATTCGGTGTAGAAAAATAATTTTATGAAATAACCTAATTTATAAACTTATAATTTTTTCAAGACCATGAATCAACAAAAACAGAACGGTAATATCATCGCTATCATTACAATGTTCTTCCTTTTCGCGATGATTTCCTTCGTTACTAATCTTGCTGCGCCTTTCGGCACAATATGGAAAAACCAATATGCAGGTGCCAATACCTTGGGTATGATGGGAAATATGATGAATTTCCTTGCATATCTGTTTATGGGGATTCCTTCAGGTAATATGCTTGTAAAAATCGGATATAAAAAAACAGCCCTCATTGCCATGGCAGTAGGTTTCATCGGTTTGTTTATCCAATATATTTCCAGTTTGTTCGGTGCAGATATAGACGTATTCAATTTAGGAGAATATGCCATTAAAATGAATTTTATTATCTACCTGCTTGGTGCCTTCGTCTGTGGTTTTTGTGTATGTATGCTGAACACAGTAGTTAACCCGATGCTAAATCTTTTAGGTGGTGGTGGTAACAAAGGTAACCAATTAATCCAAGCCGGTGGTGCTCTAAACTCATTGTCGGGTACTTTGACTCCGCTTTTCGAGGTGCCTTGATTGGTTCTGTCACCCCTCAAACAGCTATGTCAGATGTAGCTCCTCTGCTTTTCATCGCAATGGGTGTATTCGTATCAGCGTTTATCGCTCTTTCATTCATCGCTATTCCAGAGCCCCATCTAAGAAAAGCAGGTCATGAAAAAGAGAAATTCTCTCATAGTCCTTGGAATTTTCGCCATACTGTATTAGGTGTAATCGGTATCTTTGTATATGTAGGCATTGAAATCGGTATTCCAGGCACATTAAATTTCTACCTTGCCGACCCAACGGAAAAAGGTGCGGGCCTGCTTGCCAACGGTGCCGCTATCGGTGGTGCTATTGCTGCCATCTATTGGTTGCTCATGTTAGTGGGACGTTCTGCAAGTAGTGTCATCAGCGGTAAAGTAGCTACACGCACACAATTGATTGTTGTTTCCGCAACAGCTATCTGTTTTATATTAATCGCAATCTTCACTCCAAAAGAAATCACTGTCTCTATGCCGGGATATAGTGTAGAAAATGGATTCGAAATGGCCTCTGTACCTGTCAGTGCCCTATTTTTGGTACTTTGTGGTTTATGTACGTCCATTATGTGGGGAGGTATCTTCAACCTCGCTGTAGAGGGTTTAGGCAAATATACCGCACAAGCTTCAGGTATTTTTATGATGATGGTTGTCGGTGGCGGTATTTTCCCATTATTGCAGCAATTCATTTCTGACGCTGTGGGATATATGGCCAGCTATTGGTTAATTATCGCTTTGCTTGCTTATCTGTTGTTCTATGGTTTGATAGGATGCAAGAACGTAAACAAAGACATTCCTGTAGAATAATTATAAAAACATATAGTATTAACTTTAAACTATTAATATCATGGATATAGAATACGTAAGAAGTCGCTTCATCAAACATTTTGATGGTACAACAGGTTCAGTATATGCATCACCCGGACGTATTAACCTTATTGGAGAACATACCGACTATAACGGTGGTTTTGTATTTCCCGGAGCAGTAGATAAAGGTATGATTGCTGAAATCAAACCTAATGGTACCAATAAGGTACGTGCTTATTCTATTGATTTAAAAGACTATGTAGAGTTCGGTTTGAACGAAGAAGATGCTCCTAAAGCCAGTTGGGCAAGATATATTTTCGGCGTTTGCCGTGAAATGATCAAACGTGGTGTAGATGTGAAAGGTTTTGACACTGCTTTTGCGGGTGACGTACCTTTGGGTGCAGGTATGTCTTCATCTGCTGCATTGGAAAGTACATACGCTTTCGCTATCAACGAACTTTTCGGCGACAACAAAATAGATAAATTTGAATTAGCCAAGGTAGGTCAGGCAACAGAACATAATTATTGTGGTGTAAATTGCGGTATTATGGATCAATTTGCATCTGTATTTGGAAAAGAAGGTAGTTTGATCCGTTTGGATTGTCGTTCATTAGAATATCAATATTTCCCTTTCAAACCGGAAGGTTACCGTTTAGTATTAGTTGACTCAGTAGTCAAACACGAATTGGCTTCTTCTGCATACAATAAGCGTCGTCAAAGTTGTGAAGCTGCCGTATCTGCCATTCAGAAAAAACATCCTCATGTAGAATTTTTACGTGATTGTACAATGGAAATGTTGCAGGAAGCAAAAGCCGAGATCAGTGAAGAAGACTATATGCGTGCAGAATACGTCATTGAAGAAATCCAACGTGTACTCGATGTTTGCGACGCTTTGGAAAGAGGTGATTACGAAACCGTAGGACAGAAGATGTATGAAACTCACTATGGCATGAGTAAATTGTATGAAGTAAGCTGTGAGGAACTTGATTTCTTGAATGATGTTGCTTTCGACTGCGGTGTTACCGGTTCACGTGTAATGGGTGGAGGTTTCGGTGGATGTACAATCAACCTAGTTAAAAATGAACTATACGAAACATTCATCACCACTGCCAAAGAAAGATTCAAAGAAAAATTCGGAAGAAGTCCAAAAGTTTACGATGTAGTCATCAGTGACGGTTCTCGCAAGCTGGTATAAAAAATATCTCAAATTCGCTAACATATGAAAAAACCGCTTTGAATCCAAAGCGGTTTTTTTTCTCTTTATGCTATAAAAGTGTAGGAAATACACTTTTTATGTTGCACAACATACTCTTTTCATATCCAATGTATTAGTAATAGTGTTACTTTTACACCCAAAATCATATACTCTATTACTAATTAGTACTTTTATATCATGAAAAGCATGAAAAAAACCTTTCTGGGAACCGGTATCGCACTGACATTGTTAAGTGCTTGCGCTCCCAAAACAATCTCAAGAAGCACTTACAAAGTCCGGATTAGCCCCCACTAATTATGAAACAATAGTGGATGGCGTAAAACCTGTTAAACTGTATACGCTAAAAAATGCAGCCGGAATGGAAGTATGCGTAACCAATTTTGGCGGACGTATTGTATCTATCATGGTCCCTGACAAAAACGGAAATCTAAAAGACGTAGTGCTGGGTTTTGACAGCATTGCTGACTACCAAAATATCCCCAGCGACTTCGGTGCTTCTATCGGACGCTATGCCAACCGTATTAATAAAGGAGTCATCGTAATAGATGGAGAAACCATTCAACTGCCCCAAAATAATTTTGGCCACTGCCTGCATGGAGGTCCTAAAGGATGGCAATACCAAGTTTATGAAGCAAACCAATTAAACGACAGTACTATGACACTAACTATGAAGTCACCAGATGGAGATGCCAATTTTCCGGGAAATGTAACCGCTACTGTTACTTATGCACTGACAAGAGACAATGCCATCGACATAAACTACAAAGCGACAACTGACAAAAAGACTGTTATCAATATGACTAACCACTCTTATTTCAACTTGAGTGGAAACCCTGCCAATCCAGCCACCGACCATATTCTTTATGTAAATGCAGACAGCATCACTCCCGTTGACAGCACATTCATGACCACTGGAGAAATGATAGCAGTAACAGAAACTCCATTTGATTTCAATACTCCTAAAACTATTGCCCCCGATGTGACTAATTTTGAAAACGAACAAATAAAAATTCGGCAACGGGTTCGACCACAATTGGGTACTTAACACGAAAGGTGATATCAACCAACTGGCTGCCAAACTGACCAGCCCCACTAGTGGTATCACTTTGGAAATATATACTAATGAACCGGGAATACAAGTCTATACAGGCAACTTTTTGGATGGAACTGTAAAAGGGAAAAAGGGAATTACTTATCCGCAACGCGCGTCTGTTTGTCTGGAAACACAGCACTATCCCGACAGCCCCAACAAATCACAATGGCCTTCTGTAATCCTGGAACCGGGACAGACCTATCACAGCCAATGTATCTTTAAATTCGGTGTTGAAAAATAATTGTTAAACTTTAAATATTTAATATCATGAATTGGAATTCACATGAATTCATCTGGCTGGACTGGACAATACTGGCAGTCGGCATTGTAGCTGTGATATGGGCGGTATGGCGCTCTGTACAAAAAGACAAACGCTCGCAACAAGGAGCAAGCAGTGAAGATTATCTATTTGGTAAAGGTGAGCCATGGTACATCATTGGTGCTGCTATCTTTGCAGCCAATATCGGTTCGGAACATCTGGTAGGTTTGGCAGGAACCGGTGCCAAATCCGGAGTAGGTATGGCACACTGGGAAATGCAAGGTTGGATGATTCTTCTTCTAGGATGGCTTTTTGTTCCATTCTACCAACTATTAAATAATAAAATGGGCAAAATCATTACCATGCCCGATTTCCTTAAATACCGTTATACCCCACGTACCGGTTCATGGCTTTCTATCATCACATTGATAGCCTACATTCTTACTAAAGTTAGTGTAACCGCCTATACCGGAGGTATCTTTTTGGAGTTTTTACTTGGACTTCCTTTTTGGTATGGGGCAATCGGACTTATTGTCCTGACCGGCATCTTCACCGTACTGAGTGGAATGAAAGGAGTAATGACCTCTCAGCCATTCAAACCCCTATTTTAATCATTGGTTCTTTCTTGGTTCTTTTCCTGGGACTGTCAGCCTTGGGAGACGGTAATATTGCTACAGGATGGACAGAAATGATGGATCATGCGCGTAGCGCCATGAATATAGGAACAGACGGACACGCTTATGGTGCCAACCATATGTTTCACTGGACTGAAGCAGACCCGATGTATCAAGATTATCCTGGATTCTGGGTATTTATCGGAGCTTCTATCATCGGTTTCTGGTATTGGTGTACCGACCAGCATATCGTACAGCGTGTACTTGGACAACGTAAAGGCGAAGATAATGATGTAGTAATGAAGCGTGCCCGTAGAGGTACTATTGCAGCCGGTTATTTTAAAATCCTGCCTGTCTTCATGTTTCTTATTCCGGGGATGGTAGCTGCCGCCTTGGCTGCAAAAGGTGAATTTGATATGTCAAATACAGATGCAGCTTTTGCTGTAATGGTAAAGGATGTTCTGCCTGCCGGTGTAAAAGGTATTGTAACTATTGGATTCATCTGTGCATTGGTTGCTTCACTGGCTGCTTTCTTTAATTCATGTGCCACACTTTTTACAGAAGACTTTTACAAACCCATGTTTAAGAACAAAAGTGAAGCTACTTATGTTATGGTAGGACGTATCGCTACCGTAGTTGTAGTTATCCTCGGCATGGCATGGATTCCTGTAATGATGAGTCTCGGCAGCCTTTACGACTATCTGCAAGGTATACAGTCTCTCCTTGCACCTGCAATGGTAGCCGTATTTGCACTTGGTATATTCTCCAAGAAAATCACTCCGAAAGCCGGTGAAACTGCCATGATTGTCGGTTTCCTAATTGGTATGATCCGTTTGCTGACTAATATCCTCACCAACACCGGAAAAGATGTGATGACCGGCTGGTTTTGGGAAAATACAACTTGGTTTTGGCAGACAAACTGGCTTATTTTTGAAATATGGTTACTTGTATTCCTTTTGTTGTTAATGGTTGTTGTATCATGCTTCACTCCGGCTCCAACCGCCAAACAAGTGGAAGCCATCACCTTTACCGGCAGTTACAAGGAACTTATCAGAAAGAGCTGGAACAAATGGGATGTTATAACCTCTTTAGGTGTAGTTCTGCTTTGCGCACTATTCTATGCTTATTTCTGGTAAACCATAAATTAAAGGCTGTATGCTTTGAATTATCTTGAAGAATACAGCCTGTTAATTTTAAACCGACACTAAACCATGACCACCTATTATAACATAAATCCTAAATTCTATGTATCTGTAGACTGTATCATTTTCGGTTTTGACGAAGGAGAATTAAAACTGCTTCTACTAAAACGAAATTTTGAACCAGCTATGGGAAAATGGTCTTTGATGGGAGGATTCGTACAAGAAGACGAAAGTGTAGACGCTGCCGCCAAACGGGTATTGGCAGAACTGACCGGATTGGAAAATGTATATATGGAACAAGTAGGCACATTTGGCGACTTAGAGCGCGATCCAGGAGAACGAGTTATATCAGTAGCCTATTATGCTTTAGTCAATGTAAATGAATATGACAGGGAACTAGTGCAGCAGCACAATGCCCATTGGACAAAAAATAGACGAACTGCCACAGCTCATTTTCGATCATCCGATCATGATTTCCAAAGCACGTGAACTAATGAAGCACAAAGCATCATACAATCCAATTGGTTTAACCTGCTGCCCGAATTGTTTACCCTGACACAGTTGCAAAATCTATATGAAGCAATCTATGGCGAACCGATGGACAAGCGGAATTTCCGCAAGCGGGTAGCCGAAATGGATTTCATTGAAAAAACGATTTGATAGACAAATCAGGTTCCCAGAGGTGCTTATCTTTA
>ENA-OQNF01000142-OQNF01000142.1-human-gut-metagenome-genome-assembly--contig:-NODE-142-length-11101-cov-2.692819_pt1 | contig 11101 bp, 3 predicted proteins | sample MGYA00242628_ERZ504878 | MGnify/ENA primary metagenome ERZ504878 (study PRJEB26092, sample SAMD00036383) | human gut metagenome | host: Homo sapiens | study: EMG produced TPA metagenomics assembly of... | reverse complement strand
GCAGCGCTGTCCGCCACCGCGCCAGTCTCTGACGTCAAGGCATCCGCCAATGGTGCCGACAATGCCAGCAACGCTGAACATTCCGATGACATGCCCACCGTGCCGATTCCCGCACGCAAGGCTGCCACGACGTTCGACACCCCCTCCAAGCGTGAGCGCATCGAAGTCAAGCCGCCGATCACCCGATTCATACGTCGTGCCGTCACCCGCGTGTTCGGCGTATGGTCACGCATCTCCACTCAGGTGGTGCGCCAATGGGACTGGTATCCGCGAGTGGAACCCTATGTGGGTTATGGCACCGGCGATTACTCGCGTCTGATCTGCCGCACGGTATACGCCCCCAGGCACGCGCAATCCGGCGAACTGATCCGCGGCATCCGCGGCATGCTTGCCATACCCGCGCCGCGCACCCACGTGCAGGCCAGCATTGATGACATGCCGCTCAACACCGTGCAGATCGGCGTCTCCGAGGTCTATGACAAGGTGGACCGCACGCGCGATCTCGGCAGCGAATACGCCATCTCCGATTCCGCCGGATATCTCGACCTCGTGGCCGAGCATCGTCTGGTGCCCGGCATCCATCGCGTCTCCTACAGCGTGGCCAACCGCAAACCCGTGAGCGCCAACCTGTACACCATCCCCGCCAGTGCCAAAGTCGGCATCATCTCCGATGTGGACGACACCATCATGATCACGCAGGCCCCGGTGCCATGGAAGGCCGCGTACAACCTGCTGTTCCTCGACCCCAAGAAGAAAGCCTCCGTGCCGGGCATGAGCGTGCTGTTCACCCGCATCGCCGACCTGTTCCCCGGCGCACCGTTCTTCTATCTTTCGACATCGCCCTGGAATGTGGAGAGTTCGATTCGCAACTTCATCACTGACCATGGTTTTCCCGAAGGCCCGCTGCTGCTGCGCGACCTCGACCCGAGGCCCAAGACCTTCGTACCCACCGGCCCCCAGCACAAACTTGAGTTTGCCGAACAACTTATGGCCGACTTCCCAGACATGAAGTTCATTCTGGTGGGCGATGACGGGCAGAAAGACCCGACCACGTACGCCACCATCGCCCGCAGATATCCCGGACGTGTACTGGCGATCGTCATTCGTGAGTTGAGCCCGCGCGAATCAACCGGATTGGCGTCGGTGACGGGGCTCACCTCGACCCAGCCGACTCCGGTAACCGATGTGCCAGTATTCACCGGCACCACCGGCTCGAACATTCTGAAGACCATGCTGCCGTATCTGAAGACGGTGTTGCAATAGGCGCGGCGTGATGAACACTGAATGCGTCCCGGTGCGGTGCCTCGCCTATAATCGCGTGGTATGACTGACGAGAGCACAAACGCCGCGGCCGCGATGCCGCCTTACGCCAAGCGCGAGCCGAAGCGCCGCGAATTCCACGGTGACGTTTTCGAAGACGATTACGAGTGGATGCGAGACAAAGACTCCGATGATGTGCGCAGCTACGTAGCTGCCGAAAACCAGTACTGCGAGCGTCGCATGGCGCATCTGGCGGATTTCCGGCATACGTTGTTTGAAGAGCTGAAATCGCATGTGGAAGAGACTGATATGTCGGTTCCCATGCGCGTCAATGATTACTGGTACTTCACCCGCACGCAGCAGGGCAAACAGTATGGCGTGCAATGCCGCATCCCCGTGCGCGATGCCGATGACTGGGACCCGCCGGTCGTGGATCCGCAAGGCGCGCCCGGCTCCATGCCCGGTGAACAGGTCGTTTTTGATGCGAACAAGGAATCCGAGGGGCATGACTTCTTCCGGCTCGGCGGCTTGGATCTGAGCAAGGACGGCCGTTGGATGCTGTACGGCGTGGATGTTGCGGGAGACGAGCGATATGATTTCCGCATTCGCGACCTTGCCGGGCTGGAGACCGGGGAGCCGGTCAGCGAACTGCCCGAACGGTTCACCGGCATTGGCAGCGCATGCTTCACGCCGGACGGCCAATGGGTGTTCTGGGTGGAATTGGACGATTCCTGGCGGCCGCTCGCTGTGTGGCGTCATCGTGTTGGCACGGCGGTCGAATCGGATGTGTGCGTGTACCGAGAAACCGATGAACGGTTCTGGGTGGGCGTTGGCATCAGTTTTGATGAGCGCAATATCGTGATCGGCACCGGTTCCAAAACCACCACCGAAGTGCTGATGCTGCCGGTGGCCACGCCTGAAGGCGAATTCCAAGCTTTCATTCCGCGCCAGAACGATATTGAATATGATGTGAGCTTTGCCTGTTTTGAAGGCGCGGGGGAGAACGGTGCGGATGTGCCACTCGCCGTGGTCTATCACAACGCTGCCAATCCGAATTTCGAAATCGACGTCATTGACATGCGCGGCCATGAGCCGCCGTACCGACTCGGCGAAGGCGTGTGCATTGCCGCCGGGTCGCCGTACGGCTGTGAACATGGTGAGCCGGATAAGCCGATTACCGAGGCATACTTCAACGCCGCCAATCCGGCGATATTGCAGGGTGCCCACGGTCTGGGCATCGAAGGCATCGCGTTGCATCGCAACTTTGTGTCCCTGAGCTACCGTGCCGACGGCCAGCCGCACGTGGCATACATGACCAAGAGCGCGGCTGCCGCCGACTTCCTGGCCGGACGGCCGTGGCGGTTTACGGAATTGCTGCCGCCTGCCCTGGAGGACGACTGGGACATGGTTGCCGACGATCGCGAAAACTTCACCGGCGATCATGGCGAAATCTTGTGGACCGAAGATGAGGCCCCCACGGATCACACGTCATCTTCCGATGGTGCTAGCGACGACCACCTGCCCGGTGAGACCCGGCGCTTGTACACCATCGGCGTCGGCGGCAACCCCTCGTATGAGGCGCCGCGCATGCGCTACTCGTTCGCCAGCTACACGCGCCCCGGCGAGCTGCATGACTACGATCCGGACACCGGCGAGGACCGTCTGCTCAAACGCGCCACCGTGCTGGGTGGTTTCGATCCGCGCGACTACATGGAACGCCGGGTGTGGGTCACCGCGCGCGACGGCGAACGCATCCCCGTCTCGCTGGTATGGCGGCGTGACGTGCCGACCTGCGATTCCGCCATGTTCATCACCGGCTACGGCGCGTACGAGATCAGTTCCGATCCGGGATTCGCGGTGTCACGCATCAGCATGCTCGACCGCGGCGTGCTGTACGCTGTGCCGCACATCCGCGGCGGCGGCGAAATGGGACGCGCCTGGTACGAGCAGGGGCACCTGCTCAACAAGAAGCATTCGTTTGAGGATTTCATCGACGCCACGCGCGCGCTGCAACGTGCCGGACTGGCCTCGCCGCTGCGTACGGTGGCGAACGGCGGCTCGGCGGGCGGTCTATTGATGGGGGCGGTCGCCAACATGGCTCCGGAATGCTATGCGGGCGTGGAGGCGGACGTGCCGTTCGTGGACGCACTGACCTCGATCCTTGATCCTTCGCTGCCGTTGACCGTCACCGAATGGGACGAGTGGGGCGATCCGCTGCACGACGCGGATGTGTACGCGTACATGAAGTCGTACACGCCATACGAGAATGCGCCAGATAGTGAAAATGACGAAAGAACTGCCGTTTTTCCGAAAATTTTCATTACCACATCCATGAACGACACCCGCGTGCTGTATGTGGAGCCGATGAAATGGCTGGCCCGGCTGCAGCATGCCGGTGTGGACGCCGTGGCGAAAATCGAGGTGGAAGCCGGCCATGGGGGTACGTCCGGGCGGTACAAGCAATGGGAGGAAGTCTCGTACGAGAACGCTTGGTGCCTGTCGATGATGGGCATCGGCGGCTGAGTGGCCCCGAGGGTACTCCGGGGGATTTTCCGGGGGTAGAAGAATCATGACTGACGAAAACCCATTGTTGCAATCGTTTGCAGCAATGGGTTTTTGTTTCAGAAAATTTTCATGAAACATTGCAAACACCCTTCGGCGTTTCGCGAATCCCCTTTCGGGGCACTCTAACGTCAAACGTTTTATACCGCGCTTTTTAGCACTTTTATAAGGAAAGACACTGTTTCATACGTCAATGTTGACGTCGTGACACCGTGCTTGCATGACAGTGGCGGTAGCTGGGGCAAGGTAGTGGCTGCCGCCACCTTAGGTTGTGCTTAATCGTGAAGCGAGGGATTATGCATAGGCGCAAGGAGTTGGCGTCAAAGCGCTGTGTGAAAACGTTTGCCGCCATGCTGGTGACATTGGCGACCATGCTGGCATGCGTATTGATCGGGCCCGTTCATGCGCAGGCCGCGGAATACAACATCGGCGAACTCGGCTGGGTGGACAAGGGCTCCTCCAAGCTGACCATCGTGTCCGGCGGCCAGGAAAAGCCGTTCATCTCCGGCACCACCGTCGACTACGGCGATGAGATCAACATGCAGCTGCATTGGAACGTGCCGAACAACATCACCGTCAAATCGGGCGACACCTTCGTCTACGATCTGCCCGAGAACCTGACCTTCCAATCTGGGCAACAGTACGACATCATCAACGAATCGGGCGATGTGGTCGGGCATTATGTGATCAACGGCAATCGCATGGTGGCCACGTACACCCGCGGCGAGGACGCGGGATCGAACGTCACCGCGTACGTGACGGTCAAAGGCACCATCAACTCCGACAAAACCGGCGGCAACAACGGCGGAGACAAGACGTTCTCATATCCGGGCTACGGCGACGTGACGCTGAAGGTGAATCCGAAGCATGAAGTGAACGCTTCCAAATCCGCGGCCATCTCCACCTCGGACCCCTCGAAGTGGGAATTCGTCATCAAGGTCAATTCCGTCGGCACCAACCAGAACGTGCAATTGAACGACACCATGGGCGAGCTGATGAAGCTTGATCCGGACAGCATCCATATCTACACCGACGCGGATTGCCAGCAACCGTATGAGGGGACATGGAACGCCACGCCAGCGGCGGGCAATACCGGGTTCAGCGCCACGATTAAGTCCATGGAGGACGGTGAAACGCTGTATGTGCGCTACGCCGTGACCGCCGACCGTGCCACGCTCGTGGCGGCCTGCAAGCAGGCGGGCGACTGCTCGCAGGTGCCTGGCCTGAAGAACTCCGTGGAATACCACAGCGATGACAATACGGACCACAAAAAGACCGAAAACTCCATCTGGGTCACCTACAAGGACTGGTCGGTGACCAAAGGCGGCACCCAAACGACGATAGCAAAGTCCGATCCGCAACCAGGCGACCCGAACAACAAGAAGGACGTTTCGGGCATCCAATGGACCATCAACATCACCAAAGGCACCGACACCGACATTTCCGGAGCCAGCATCAAAGACGCGCTGGGCAACGGGCTGAAAGAGCCATCCGGCGATGTGATTCTGACCTGCAGAAAAGACAATGATTGGAAGACACAGTGCCCCACAAACGCTCCGGGCGCATTCGAAAGCGATCCGTACAACAACCAGTGGTCCATCAAGGTTCCCTGGCTGGATCTGGTGAAAGGCACATATACGCTGCCGTCCGGCTTCGACTCCTTCGCCATCACCTACACCACCGAAGTGACGAACGCGCCCAATGCCGACAGTGGCGAACATAGGACCTACACCAACGATGTGAAGGTCACGCCGAAAGATCACCCCAGCAAAGACGCCACCGGCACGGCGGACGTCGGCAAGGACGTAGTGAATCTTGTCAAGAAGTGCACCTCACCGAGATCCGAAAGCAAGAACCTCACATGGGTGACCTCGCTGACCGCATTGACCGCGATGGACAACGTGGATCTCAAAGATACCCTCGATCAGAAGGGGGACGGCTCATCCGCCGGATTCCAGCAGAGTCTGGTACAAAACAGCATTGCCGTGTATGCGGACGAGGCGATGACGCAGCGCATTGATGCCAGCGCCTATTTGATTACAGCCACGGACCATGACTTCACCATCACATTCAATCATCTCAATGCCAACCAGACCGTGTACGTGGCCTACCAGTCCACCGTCAAGGATGGTGTGACCGCCGAAACGGTGTACAACACCGCCGAATCGAAACATAAGACGGCAACGGCAAGCCACACCCACCAAGTCGACAATCTGGAAAAGGATGCAGTGAACCAGGATTGGGACCAATACGGATACGGCCAGACCGCCAACGCAGCCGGAGTGCTACGTTGGCTGCTGACCGTGCACGATCTGCCGGAAAAGGCCCAATCGGTGACGATCAGCGATACATTGCCTGAGAACACCATGTTCGTACCTGGCTCCGTCAAAGCGGTGAGTCCCAATGCCAAAACCACCACATTGAGCGGCGTATCAGCCAAGGACAACGGCAACGGCACAGTAACGTTCACCATATCGCCGGGCACGGCCGCATTCAAACAGGCCACCACCTCAGAAGGCCTGCAAATCGTCTATGACACGCGCGTCGACGCGTTGAAAGCGCAGGAAGGATACCACGAATACACCAACAAAGCGCATATCAGCGTAGACGGCAATGACCAGACGGACCAGTCCCACAAACTCGGCATGAACACGCCGAAGCTGGTGAGCAAACAGGGAACATACAACGAGTCCACGGCGCCGAACGTCAACTACACGGTGAAGATCAATCCGGGCGCACAGACGCTGAACAACGGCAAGGCCCTGACCCTGACCGATACGTTGGGCAGCGCGCTTGATCTGCGCATGGACAGCATCCTCATCGCCGATTCCGCCTCGGGAAAGCAGATCAATGGTGCGACATGGTCATATGAGCCGAATTCCAAGAAACTGGTCTTCTTCATTCCGGACAAGCGGGCCGTCACCATCACATACAAGGCGACCGTGCAGCTCAAAGCCGGAGAGACCATCGAGGGAGCCGTGGGCCGCAATGAGATTTCGCTTGAAGGCGTAGATGCAAGCAAGGGCAGTGATACCTCCACTGTCACCGGAACGGTGAAAACGGCCCAAGGTGGCATGACATTCGACAGCAACACCCTGCAAATCTACAAGTACATTGATGGCGATACCGGCCGGCCGGGCGCCAACGCGATGTTCGAAGTGCAGGCAGTGAACGTGAATCTGGCCCAGTGCGGCGCGGCGGACCCAACCACAGGCAAGAAAACCTGTTTCGGCACTGTGGGCAAGTCCGTGATAAGCAACCTCACCACGGGCACGACCGGCTACTCCAGCCAAGTGCAGCTGAATGCGGACCGCATCTACAAAGTCACGGAACTCGTGGCCCCGGGAGAAAAAGCGGACACTACTGAAAGCGCGTACGAGAAAGCCAAGCCACTGTATGTGGTCTTCCCTGGCAACGATGCGCGAAGCGCGGATTCGAAAACCTACAATGGCAAATACGACAAGCTGGTCATCTCCGATAATAAAGGCGACTCGGGCTCTTTGACCGTGGCCGTGGCCAACAACGCCACGTTGGGCAACTACCTGTGGTACGTCAACAACAACCACAAGAAGAAGACCAAGGTCAGCATCGCCAAATTGGATGCGGCCGACATCAACGTTCCAGTGGCTGGCGCCGCGTTGAAGCTATCCAAATGGGGGTCGTCCGAAGCACCGGAAGCCTGGTCGAATTGGACTGCATCAATGCAGGGCGTCAGCAAAGATTCCACTGGTACCGCACTGATTTGGACTACCGGAAGCACCGGGAACCAGACATTCGAACTGCTGCCTGGACGCTACTGGCTGGAGGAAACCGCAGCCCCTGACGGATACCAAACCATGAGCCCGATCACTATCACCGTGGGCGCCGACGGCGTCGTGACGGTCAACGGCCATAACGTGACCGACAAGAACGGCACCGGCCAGATACAGGCCTTGGACGCGCCGAAGACCACGAATCTCACCGTGAACAAGGTGTGGGACGACAGCAACGACCAGGACGGCAAGCGCCGCACCGTGACCTTCGACCTATATCGCAAGCTTGCGGGAAAAGCCGACTATACGAAGATGGACGGCCAGAGCCGCGACATCAACGTCAACGCCGGTGATTCCGCCGCATATTGGTTCGACCTGCCGATCATGGTAGACGGCAAGCAGGCCGAATACAAAGCCGAGGAAGCCACCACGATCGATGGATACACAGCGCAATGCACCGATCCGGTCTCCGCGGTCGACGGCAGCGGCATGGTCATGACCTGCACCAACACGCATGCGCCGGAAACCACCAGCCTCGGCGTGAACAAGAGGTGGAATGACGTCGATAACCAGGACGGAAGCCGACCGGACTCCATCACCGTGCATCTGGTGAAAAACGGTGTGAAAACCAACCAGTCAGCCACGTTGAACGCAGCCAATAATTGGAGCAATGCCAACGCGTTCACCAATCTGCCCGTCTACGAGAACGGCATGAAGATCACCTATGGCGTGCAGGAGGATGTGCCGTCCGGCTACACCGTCACCACAGACGGCGTCGACAAGAACCGCAACATCACCCTGACCAACACCCACCATCCCAACAATAAGGAGGTGTGGTTCTCCAAGCAGAGTCTTGGAGGGCAAGAACTCGCCGACGCGACGATGAGGCTCACCGGAACGTTGAAGGATACGACGAAAACCTTCAACGCCAAAACATGGGTTTCCGGCAGCAGCCAGCGGAGCTTCGCACTGGAACCGGGCACCTACACGCTGACGGAAACCGAAGCTCCTGCGGGATATACGAAGGCCGATGACATCACGTTCAGCGTCGGCATCAACGGCAAAATCACCGTGGATGGCAAGATCCAGACGGAAGGGACGCTCACCATGGTGGATAAGCCCGACACCAACGGCATCTTCTTCTCTAAAACCGCGGTAGGCGGCGGAGCCGAACTCGCCGGAGCCGAATTCAACCTGACCGGCAGCACATTCGAAGGCAAAACCATCGACCCGATCCCATGGACCAGCGGTGGAACACCGAAGCGGCTCATGCTCGAGGACGGCGTCTACACGCTTACCGAAACCAAGGCCCCAACCGGATACGAGGCGGTCAGACCGCTCACATTCACCGTAAGAGAAGGCCAGGTGTACATCGACGGTGTGCTGCAAAGCGACCGTACCATACGCGTAGAGGACCGCATCGCCACCACCATGGTGCGCGTACGCAAGGTCTGGTCCGACTCGAACTATGGGGACCGTCCGGAGAAAGTCACCTTCCACCTGTTGCGTAATGCCAAGGAACTGACCGACAAACAGTACACGGTGAACGTTGACAATAGTAGTTCGTGGACGCATACATGGACCGATTTGCCTCGATATGACGAAAACGGCGAACGCTACAACTACACCGTGGATGAGGAGATCACCCAAGGACTCAAGGATGGTACCTACCGTGTGTCCATCACCAAGAGGCCGTACAAGGATGGTGCCGAATACACGGTGCTGAACACGCGCGAGCCGGATGCCATCAGCGCCAAGGTGACCAAAACCTGGAACGACAACTCCGACAACGATGGCAAGCGTCCGCACAAGCTCACCTTCCATGTGTGGGGCACCAGTAAGCAGCCGAAGGATCCGACGGACCTAAAACAAGGCTACGAAGACAAAACCGAGCAGATGATCGTGCAGGATGTGAACGTGTCCGGCGACCAACAGTCCTGGGTCTTCGAAGGACTGCCCGAACTGAACATCTATGGCAAGCCGTACGCCTACACCGTCACCGAGGAGAACGTGGACGGTTACACGACAAGCGGATGCGCCGCGGATGAGCCCGACACCGCTGAGGCCAAGGACAAGGGATGCGTGTTCACGCCGACGGTTTCCTCCACCGACAAGGAGAAGGACTTCCAGGTGACGAACACGCATACGCCGGAAACGACTACGCTGAACGTCACCAAACAGTGGGACGACGATTCCGATTCCGACAATGGCAGGCCGAACAGTCTGACGATCTGGGTGCTGTCCAGCATCTGGAACGGCAAGAACGACCAGCCTCTGCCGGGATGGCCGACGCCGCAGAATAACAGCATGTGTTCGGATCCGAAGGATCCGAAGGCCAAGAACCCCGTCGGCGTCAGCTGCGCGGTGCTTCCAAAAAAAATGCCAAGAAAGCCGTGACCACCACCGAGGCATCCTCGGATGGCGCGAAGGAGACGGCTGGTTCGTCCGGCTCGGATACGACGAACGTCGCCTCCAACGAGTGGGCCTACGCGTTCACCAACCTGCCCAAGTATTACAAGGGCAAGGAAATCCACTATTCCGTAACCGAAGAAGCCGTGAACGGCTACAAGCCGGTTTCGCTCACCGGCGGCAAGACCGTGCCGCAACAGCCGAATCAATCGGAAACCGGCGCTGACGAAAGCAACGCCCAAACCGCAGCGGCTGATCCGAATACGACAACGGACGAATCACAGGATTCGACTGACGGAACGAACGCAACCGCCGAATCGTGGAACTACCAGCTGACCAACAAGTACACGGCGGTCAAACTGCCCTCCACCGGTGGCGAAGGCAACGGAAACACCATGCGAGTGGGACTGATTGTACTGCTCGTCGGCACGCTATGCCTGGCCATGGCGCTGCGTCGCAAGGAAAGGGACTGACGATGAACCAGCATGCGCACCACACTGCACGCCGCATCACGGCCGCTGCAATCGGACTGGCGCTTTCCTGCGCGGGGCTTGGCTCGCAAGCCGTCGCGTACGCCACACAGCCGGCGGCCACCGACGTGACGGTGATCGCATTCCAGCAGAACTGGAATACCGTGGCCAAGGAATGCGAGGACACATACGGTCCGGAAGGCGTGAAATACGTGCAGATCTCCCCGCCGCAGGAATCCGTGCAGGGCACGCAATGGTGGACCGTCTACCAGCCGGTCAGCTACAAGCTCAACTCGCGCTTCGGCACTGAGGACGAGCTAAAAAGCATGATCAACCAGTGCAAGGCGGCCGGCGTGGACGTGATAGCCGACGTGGTGCTCAACCACACCACCGGCCATGACGTGTCCTGGGTGGACGACCAGTATGGCGTGGACGGCACCGCATACAACGGATCCTACGGACGCTATCCAAGCATGGACCCGTATGCGGAAGGTGGCACGCAAGGCCTCTACCAGTACCAGGAAAGCGGCAACAACCACCAATTCGGTCTGCCGAGCGGCGACTTCCACACCTGCAAGTCCAACGTCTCCGACAACATCTCCGACTACACCAACGCCGTACGAGGTATGGAACTGCCGACTGTCCACC
>ENA-OQNF01000139-OQNF01000139.1-human-gut-metagenome-genome-assembly--contig:-NODE-139-length-11225-cov-3.835196_pt1 | contig 11225 bp, 13 predicted proteins | sample MGYA00242628_ERZ504878 | MGnify/ENA primary metagenome ERZ504878 (study PRJEB26092, sample SAMD00036383) | human gut metagenome | host: Homo sapiens | study: EMG produced TPA metagenomics assembly of... | reverse complement strand
TTGCAATCGCCATGAGAGTTAGAAGATAATATTCTTCGTCCATAGCTTTATCTGGGATAAATTCTTTGTGTCCTTCGCCAATCCGGTAGTAAATGCCGTTATATTCCAGAATATTCCCGGTGAAGATGGGTTCTGTTTCATAGGCTTTGATTCCGGTTGGTGTGACGGTATTTGCTGTTTTCATGTTGCCGTAGCCGTGATCTACAGCAATGATTTTTGTGTTTCTGAGTTCTCGCATAAAAAACACCTCCATTTTCGTATTGATTAATTCAGCAGGCTGTACCGGTGTGGTACTGCTTTGCTGTGAGATAAGCATACGAAAGTTGGAGGAAAAAGACATTGAGGGAAAATTGAGTTGGAATTGAAAAATAGGATATAATTTTGTAAAATAGAGCAATTTCTTTAGTTTTTTATAGCCCTGCATTTTTTTGTTATAAACGTTCATTAAATGTTGACATGTTATTATATAAATGGTAAAATTGTACAATAAAATGTGGAAAGTTGGATGGAATTTATTGAATTATAATAAAACTAATCGTACTTAACTGGCGGCTTATGTATTTGTAGAACTTAGAATAATAGAAAATTTAAAATATTATCAATTTTTACAGCTGTTGCAATGCTTTCAGTAGGAACAACAGTTTTTGCAAGTCCTTAACTGTTGTTTGATAAGGAGTGTAGTTTTATACAAATAGTGATATTATTGCAAAAAACTAGGATTTTATAAAATAAAAAAATCAAGTCTATAGCTGTTTGAAGTGAGGAGAAAAGCGTATGAGAAATGTGTTGGCAACGGACATAAAAAACAATATTCGAAGCATTCGCTTTATTTTGGGGATTTTTCTAATCGTTTCGGCTACCCTGATGTCTGAGCATGAGATGTTGCAGAAGATCATAAATGCAGGCGGATCTGCAGAAGGACCAGGCTGGTTCGTAGCATACACCTATTGTATGAACAGCGTTAATATGCTTCTGTTTGTTCCCATTGCCGTTGCTTTTGCGGGTGGAGAGAATACGGAGGCTGAGCTGCACAGTCGTTTTTTTCTGTTCAGTTATATCCGTTCAGGGAGAAAACAGTATCTCGTAGGAAAAGCAGCAGGATTGTTGGTCTCCGGAGGTTTGACAGCTTTTTTAGCCATGGTGTTCCTTCTTGTAATCTGTATACTGAGGTTCGGTCAGTATCCTTCTCTGATTGACGGAAATTATGAGATGGCAGTGCTTGTGGGCAGAACGGCGGTAAGCTTTCTGAGATTGTTTTTAAATGGCGCTTTTTGGGCGCTAATTGGCGGTACGTCGGCTGTCATAACAAAAAATCGCTATATGTCCTATGCCGTTCCTTTTATTCTTTATTATGTCCTGACCGTATTTCAGGAGCGTTACTATCAAAAAGCATTCTTTCTGAGTCCCCGCTATTGGGCGGCGTCTATTTACTACAATGATATCTTCTGCATTGCTATATTAGCGGTTGGAAGTTTTTTAACGGCACTGATCTTTATGTGCGCAATAGAAAGAAGGTTGCGGTATGCGTGATATTAAACAGGCTTTTTGGATTGCAGGCCAGAATTTCTATGGATGGAAAAAAAAGTCCGAGGATCTGGATGACCTTTATTTTGGCAGCTATATTATGTCTGATGCTGTCGGATCAGATTATTTCCCATGCGATAAAATATGAGACAATCCTTCAGGTATTCGAGCCGTTTATTTGGACATATGGGGATGCATCCTCTGTTATGCTGTCCTCCCTGCTTTTTAATCCTGCTCTTTGCGGACATGCCATTTATCAGTCAGGCAACTCCGTATTGGCTTGTACGCACAAAACGGAAGATATGGCTTGCGGGTCAGATTATCTATGTGATCCTGGCGACTGTGATCTATAATATTTTTTTGGCTGTGATGCTTGGAATTATGGGAGCTCCCTTTTCCTTTACGGGAAATGTGTGGAGCGAAACAGCGGCAATGTTGGGCTATGGCGGTGGGGAGAGCATAACCGTTCCTGTTTCCATAAAAACAATGGAAAGCTCAACTCCTTATATGTGCGCAGCAATAGTGTTTGGACTTGTACTTTTATATACTCTTTTTATCGCAGTTCTCATGTTGTTTTTAAATCTGGCTGCGGGAAATATGGCAGGGGTGATCGGTGCTTTTGCAGTCAGTCTGTATGGGCTCCTGCTGAACCCAGATGTTTTCCGGAAACTGTTTCATTTTACAGAAAGTCAGGAATATAGGGCGAACGTGTTCTGCGGCTGGCTGTCTCCGTTGAACCAAGCTACCTTTCCCATGCACAGCTTTGGTTATGATTACCTGCCAGGGATCGGGATGAGCATGTTCATATTTGCAATATTAATCATAGCGCTGATCGGCTTGTCAGCCGTCCGAATTAAGGGCTATAATTTCTCTTTTACGCAGACAAACGAATAAATGGAGGGCAAAATGGAATATGCAATCAGGTTGAAGGGACTGACAAAATCCTTTCAAAAAGAAAAAGTATTAAAGAACATTACCCATGATTTTGAAAAAGGGAAGATTCATGGGATTATGGGGTTTAACGGTTCAGGGAAAACCGTAATGTTTAAATGCATCTGTGGATTTTTACAACCTGAGAGCGGCACAGTGCTCGTAGGGGGAAAACAGATCGGGAAGGAGCTGGACTTTCCAGATTCCGTAGGCATTATCATTGAAAACCCTGGCTTCTTTCTGGATCTCAGCGGTTTTGCGAATTTAAAGAGACTGGCGTCTCTGAAACACCGTATTTCCGATGACGATGTGAGGGCGACGATGCGTGCCCTAGGGCTTGATCCTCTGTCTAAAAAGAAGGTAGGACAGTATTCTCTTGGAATGCGTGAACGTCTTGGTATCGCACAGGCAATCATGGAAGATCCGGAGCTTTTGATATTGGACGAGCCTTTTAATGGTCTGGACAAGCAGGGGGCAGGAGAGGTCTGCGAGCTTTTGCGGGGATTAAAGGAACGAGGGAAGACTATTCTTATCGCAGCACATAACATGCTGGAGATCGAATGGCTCTGCGATACGATCTGTGAGATGGATGCAGGTGTCCTGACGCAGATAAAATAAAAATACGGGGGAAAGAATATGGGAAAGGTATTAATTAAATGCATTCAAACACCAATGCAGAAATATTTTTATGATCGTTCTTTGGATTCTGTAGTTATGGTGAATGATGAAGAATATCAGATATTAAAAACTGTGGAAAAGACAAAATTGGTTCCTGATGGAGTGTTAAGACGGTTTGTGAAAAGCGGATTATTGCGTGAGACTGCGATAGAAGAAATTGAGCATCCTGAGACAGAAAACTTACATTTGTTGGCAGAACATTATATGGGCAATCTGATTTTGCAGGTAACTCAGCAGTGTAATTTGAGATGCAAATATTGTGCATATTCTGGAAACTACTATAATCGTTCCCATACGTCAAATAGGATGGATTTCGAGACAGCCAAAAAAGCAATAGACTTTTATTTGAAAAGAAGCGAAAAAGCGGATCAACTTGCATTATCATTTTATGGGGGTGAGCCTCTTCTGGAATTTGAATTGATTAAGAAATGTGTTTCCTATATTTTACAACGTAAAGGGGATAAAAAAATTCTTTTTACTATGACGACTAATGGGACTTTAATGACAGAAGATGTCATAGAATTTTTGGTAAAATATGAGTTTAATCTTATGATTAGCCTTGATGGTGATAAGAAAAGTCACGATATAAATCGAAGATTTAAAACAGGAAAAGGTTCATTTGACATTATTTTAGAAAATTTGAGTAGACTGAAAGCTTACAATGAAGAGTACTATTCAAAAGTTTTGTTTAATTGTGTTATTAGTTCTTCATCAGATCTTGAAAATATATATCGATTTTATTCGGAAGAAGAGCTGTTTGAAGCAGGGACAGTGAATTTCAATTATGTAAATCCAGTTGGTTTAAAAGATGAGACATTGTCGCGCATAACACAAAAAAATTTCAGAGTACATCGACTAGCATATATAAAGATGATTTTATCTGTATTAGAGAAGCGAAAATGGGATGCACAAAGTCGATTGTTGCGAAGAGAACTGCAAGATATTGAGTTATTATATGAACAGCTACATAGTCATGTTGCTGAAGGCAAAAAAACACATCATGGTGGTCCATGCATTCCTGCAGTTAGAAGACTATTTGTGGATACAAAAGGTGAATTTTTTCCATGTGAAAGAGTTTCGGAAGAAGATTCAGAAATGTGCATCGGAAGTTTGGATTCGGGATTTGATTTTGATAAAATGAGTTTCCTACTTAACCATGGTAAGATGATTAAAGAAAAATGTTTAGGATGTTGGAATTTGAGAATGTGTGCATATTGTTTGGCGCAAATTCCAAAAGATAATCAGATATTAACAGAAAATATGTTGCTACAGCAATGTGAAAACTCAAAAGAAAGTACACTTTTATTGCTATATAAATTGTGTATACTTGTTGAGTTTGGATATAAAGGAAATGAAAATTTGCAAGTATTAAAATAAAGGAGTGCATATGGAAAAATTAGTTGTGTTTCCATTAAATAATGACACAGAAATACTTATCAAGGGATTGAAAGAAAACAAATTATATCAGGTGGTTGCGGTATCCAGCTATATAGAAGATAGGAGTAGGCTTGAACTATTACAAAAGAAGAGTTCGATATATTGTAGTACAGAATTTGAAGAATGTCTTACTCGAGCTGATGCTATTGTTTTTTCAGAAAATACAATGGGATATAGTTATGACGGATACCAAAAAAGAGTGCAAATGGCATTAGACTCAGGGAAAAAGATTTATGCTGGTTTAGCACTGCTAGATAAGATTCAAATTGACAGAGATAAAGTATGTATATTACAGGAAAGTGAATTGTCAGATGAAGTTGTTTCGCCAAATAAAAAAGAAATAGATATTCCGGTAATATCAGTCATGGGATTGGGCGAAAATTGCGATAAATTCCAATTGCAAGTGAAGATTAAAAAGGTGATTGAAAAACAGGGGTATCGTGTACTGGCACTTTGCTCTAACGTTCTCGGTGGATTTTTAGGAATGGAAAATCTTCCTGGCTTTCTATATTCAAAATTCATGTCTTATCCAGAAAAGATTATTGCTTTAAATCATTGGATACATACAAAAGTAAAACAACAGGAGTACGATGTGATTCTTGTGGGTTGCCCTGGTGGTGTTTCGGAATTTGAAAAATATGAAACAAATTATTTTGGCGAGTTACCTCTGATTATTTCAAACGCATTGGATGTAGATATAGGCTTTTTGGCTTTGTATAGGTATACTGATTTGAATTATACTGTATTAAAAAATATAAGCGATTTTGTTCTAAGAAAATATAATACACCAGTGAAAGAATATATTCTTTCACGACAATTTTATAAGGCGGATCATGAATGGAAAAAGATACGGTATTATACCATGGAGGATATGAATGAAAAACCAGCGATACCTGAAAATTCTGAATATCAAGTCCTTGATATATTTGATGATACTAAAATTGAAAAAGAAATTTTGAAAATTTTGGAAGAACTTGCAAATAATATTTTTGTAATATAAGTGAGGAGATAGGATGGAAGAGCTAATTAAAAATGTGATATTGAAATACACAATGATAAAAGTAGAAAATTCAGAACAGAATCTATTGGATTTGCCTGTAGTAGAAGAGTGCTGGATATATGTGATAATGGAATTAGAGAATACATATAATTTGCCGATTATAAAATTGCTGGATGATATAAAAGTGGATGAGTTTAATTTGCAAACAATATGCGATAAATTAAATCACATACGAAAAGTAGCATTTTGAATTAGTTTATTCTATATCCGGAAATTATAATATGAAATATCATATATCTGTTTCTCTTGGCACCAATGAAGCGGAAATATTGATATTATTTTAACAGAAAGGAGGAGAACCGTATGAAGAAACTCAACAAAAATATGAAGAAAAACAGGAACACGATTGAGTCTTTTGGGTGCGTTTGTGGATGTGGTTGCCCATGTTCATATTGTGCTGCGACTTGGTTATCTCAGCATAATGCGGATGCTTCAAGAGTGGTTATTAGTAATGACAATAGCGTAATGTACTAACAAGTTATAGTTACTAGTACATAGAACAGACTGCCTTATACATTAAAATAAATAAGGTAGTCTGTTTCTAAAAAATATACGAAAACGTTAATAGTGTCAGGAAGGTATTTATAAGTTAAAGAGTTTATAATTGAAGTTTCGTGAAAAAGCGACAATTCTATAAGATATATGGAGAAAAAATGAAAAAAAGTGTTCTAGCAATTATGGTAGGTGCGTTGTGTATTATTCTTTCCAGCTGTCAGGAAACACCAGAGGAGAGTTCGGTAGTCAGCAAAGTGGATGGGATTAGCGAGGCGGCTGTCTGTGAACCTCTTAAAAAAGGAGAAAAGAGAGAGACAAATGTTCCAACGCATTGGAAATTTGAAGAAAAGAAAAGCAACGACCGTGTGGTTATCCAGGCAGATATTAAGTTGGGCGAACAAAGCATTGGCAATCTTCCAGTCATAGAGATGCAAAATCACGAGTTAACGCAGGAAGAACTGAATGGATTGATTGATTATTTTACGGACGGTGAGGAACTATATATGCCACAGATGGTGACAAAGGATGCGTATCAGGAAGTGTTAGACAGGATTTCCAGCAAGGAAGGAAGTTACTTGCAATCAGCATATTCTACATCGATTGCAGGGATTCAAAACGCAACCCGAGAGGGGATGGAGCTTGCACCGGATGAAGCGTCTGCACCGGAAAAGATGGAGATAAAATTTCAAAAAAAACAGAGGATCACGGTGTGGAAGCGGCACGGAGTTGGATGAGTACTGAATTGGAAAACACAGATACAGAGGATTATTTTACTGCAGATGTGGGCGAGGACAGGAAGGCATATATAGAAGCAGAGCGGTATAATCAGGAAATTGACAATGACAGTAGTTTTCTCTGGATGGAGGGTTCTAATTTTATAGAAGAAGAAACAATAGAAACTGAGGAAATGCAGAGTGAGTATTACAGTAGCTTTGGCATGGATACCAACGGCTATACAGAGAAATTTCATGAACTGGCAGATGCGTATCGAAAGTGCATGGACAAGATCACCTTTACAGAGGAAGATGGAAAGGAACAGGCAGAACAAGTTTTAGAGGATTTAGGTATCGATGGAATGGGCCTTGTAGATTCTGATCGTACCGTGTGGTTCCCGAATGGCGCATGTTCAGAGCGCAATGGTCTGGGACTTGGTAGTGATGCTTTGTGGCAGGGAGATCTGGATAGAGGATTACCGGGATATCTGTATTGTTTTTCGAAAAGTGTAGAGGGTATTACTTCAGTTCCTGATGGCGTGGTTGCGGAAGAAACAGTGGATAGTTATGTGCCTCCGTTCCAGGTAGAAACAATCTCTATTCTGATAACAGAGGAAGGAATTAAATATTTTAAATGGGATGGGATATCGGAAGAAGTCTGTACGGTGACGGAAAATACAAAGCTTCTGCCTTTTGAAAAAATACAGGCAAAGCTGACAGATCAGATTTTTTATTGGTATTCCGGAAAAGGCCAGTCTGCCAACGACACTACCGCACTGGAGTATGATGTGGTAAACGCAAAATTGCAGTATACTTATACCACAGCCTATCAGGAGCCGAAACACGCATGGTTGGTTCCAGCATGGATTTTTACTGTCAGGGAAAGTATTGGTGGAAATTCTCTACAGGAGCTTTCTTATGTGATCAATGCTTATGATGGCAGTGTGATTGGAGAAGCATATTAGGGTTCAGCGACACTTGAATTTTTATTGACCATAGAATTACAAGGTTTATCATGAGAATAATAAATATGCGATATTTGGCTTGGATATATAACAGGTAAGAATAGGAATAGTGCAAATGATTAAGCTCGCATTGATTGATAACGGTATACCTTATCATATGAGAAATAACAGGAATCAAAGGATTGTTCATAAATCTTTTTTGGCTTCTAAATGCGATCCAAGTGAGTATAAAGACGATAAATCATTCCATGGCGCTGTATGCGTCGGAATTATCACAAGCATATGTAGTGATATAGAATTATGGGACTTGAATGTGACTGACTCTGCAGGAACAACACAGATCACAGTTTTGCTGGAAGCTTTGGAATGGTGTATTCAAAATAAAATAAAGTTAATTCACATGAGTCTTGGAACAATCAATTATTTTGATATTAAACCCTTATGGATTCAAATAAAAAGATTACTTGATGCTGATGCGATTATAGTAGCAGCATATCATAACAGAAATATAAAGACTTATCCAGCTGCATATCCAGGTGTTTTTGGTGTCAGGCAGGATCGTTATGGTCTTTTGGGAAATGGTCAAATTCTGTTTCAAGAACAAAAAGGTTATAATATTGAGAATTCTATTATAGCAAATTTTTCGTGGAATGGGATCGTAAATCAAGCCAATAGTTATGCGGCTCCTGTTGTCACTGGACATATTGCTACATATTTAAACAGAAAGCCCACAGCAGGATTTGATGATGTTATGGACTTTTTGATGACTATAGCAACGCATAAATCTGATTATCCGGATATACTAGAAAATGTAATAAGGGATAAAACCAATATAGAGATACCGGTAATTGCCGGTATTGATTTAGATTACGAGGAAATGATACAGCTAAAAGTGATGTTTAGTCAGAACGGTTATTACGCAATAAATCTGCAGAAAAATCCTTTAGATGAAAATGTAATTCCTTTAGAATATTATGACGATTCCAATGAGTCATTGAACGATATCCTTTATACAGTATATATAGCTTATGAACCTGATATTATTCTTTTGAATCAAGAGGAAGAAATATTTGAAAGTAGTAAGGCATCAGATATAGATATGTATATTGTGCGTAAAAATAATATGTATGAATTGTATGCAGAAGATCGAATAGGAATAACTTACAATATAGAGGATATATATGAGCTTGTTTGTCAATATTTTGCTTAACGAATAGTGAGGATGGCAATTGGATATGAGAGAAAATGGGAAAACATGGTATCGAATTTGTAAAATGTTGTGTGAATATAAAAAGTATTTTCCAGGGATTATCTGTTGCCTTTTGGGTTCATCATTCATAACGTTTATACACCCACTGCTTATAAGACAAATAACAGATTGTGGTATATTGCAGAAAAACATGAAATACATTCTTTTATTTTCTGTTATATTAATAATAATTTCTTTAACCCAGCAAGAGTTAAATATAATCCAAACAAAATTATTTTCAAATGTACATAATCAGTTTACACATTCTCTCTATAAAAAGACTTACTGGAAAATCAATAGGATGAAAATACAGTATTTTGCTGAAAGAGGAAGTGCAGAGATTATAAATACAATTGGTATGGATATTGATAATGTGTCATCTGTTGTGGATCAGATTACTCAGTTTTCTATATCATCAATTCTCCAAATAATAGGAGGAGTAGTTGGGCTGTCCTTATTAGACTGGAAATTAGCAATATTGATAGAAGCAATTATTCCACTGAAATTTATAATAGTGTCCTATTGTGCAAACAAGAAACGGGAAGTGTTTGAACAGTGGATTGAGGATAAACGAAAGTTTATGAGTTGGTTTGCCGAGTGTATAAATGGAATTCATGAAATGAAGCTCTGGAATCTGTTTCAGGTAAAAAAAATCTCAATTTGAAGGTCTGCAAAAAAGATTTGATGGATTCATATAAAAAGAACGCAATGCTAGATGAATATAGTACTGTCAGTGTTGTAGTAATAGACACGGTTGTAAATGCGTTATTATATATATTAAGTGGGCTTTTTATAATAAAAGGAGAATTCACTATAGGCGGAGCATTTGCTTTTATTACATATAGTGCATATGTTGTAAATCCAATTTCAGCATTGATAAACATTAAATATTATTTTGCGCAAATTGAGCCATCGGCAAAACGTCTTTTTGAGTTATGGGGACAACCGGAAGAATTGGAAATGAAATTATGTGAAATGAAACCTGAGAAAATTTATCAAGATAGGGATATGGTTTTTGAAGTAAAAAATCTTGTCTTTGGTTATGAACCAGGACACCCTATTTTAAATGGTATTTCACTATGTGTAAAAAAAGGGGAACGAATTGCGATCGTAGGAGAAAATGGAAGTGGCAAATCAACACTTTTGAACCTTTTGGCGGGATTCTACCGGCCACAAAAAGGAATAATAAAATTGTATGGAGCTCCTGTGGAATTGATGGATATACAAGATATGAGAAATAGAATTGCGGTTATAAGCCAAAGACCATATCTATTCCAAGGGACTATAGAGGAGAATGTTAATATCGATGGAAAGGCGTCAAGAGATGCAGTTGTTGAAGCATGTAGAAAAAGTGGTGCTTTAGGTTTTATTGAAAAATTGGATCATGGATTTGGACAAAAAATTGGACAAGATGGTGCAAAACTTTCTGGAGGAGAAAGACAAAAGATAGCTGTAGCTAGGGCTCTGCTGAAAAATGCAGACATTTTACTTATGGATGAGGCTACAGAAGGATTTGATGTTGAATCAAATGAAGCTTTACGTGAGTTATTACATAGTGAATTAAAAAATAAGACTATCGTTTTTATTACGCATAAGTATAAAGAACTGGAAAGTGTTGATAAAGTATATCGCCTTTCAAAAGGAATTTTAGAATTGGTGCGGAGTTAGAGATATAAATTTCTAATAGAACTGAGCCACTATGCATTTGACATATTGTATCAAACAGTAGGTTGATGACGAGATGATTGTAATGTATCGCAGATTGAACAAGCAGAGGAGCATATTTACAAGTTCTCAGGCATTGATGAAGGCAATATACCTAGACTATAAAAAATTTGAGATAGGAGGAGCGAAAAGTGTCAAAAAAAGAAAAGTGATCCTTATGTAAACGCTCCATGTCTAAGAAAAAATGGAAATGGACAAGCGCCTAGTCTTGGAGTGTATCTCAAAACTAGGCGTTTACATTATTGAGGCAATATATTTTACAAGTGTTTGTAGGAACCGTTAGTGCTTGGTGAGAAGAATACTTTTTGCCAGAGCAATTCCAGCTTGTGGATACAATTCCTGAATTTCTTTATATTTTTTTTCAATCAATTCGGGTTCGTCTGCCCATATATCCTCATAAATTTTCAAGGCTTTTTTAAAATGGGTTTTCGCTTGTGAAATATTTGCAG
>ENA-OQNF01000137-OQNF01000137.1-human-gut-metagenome-genome-assembly--contig:-NODE-137-length-11321-cov-2.276130_pt1 | contig 11321 bp, 11 predicted proteins | sample MGYA00242628_ERZ504878 | MGnify/ENA primary metagenome ERZ504878 (study PRJEB26092, sample SAMD00036383) | human gut metagenome | host: Homo sapiens | study: EMG produced TPA metagenomics assembly of... | reverse complement strand
TCAAAGTCGCGGCAGTCAAGCAGTCGTACCATCTGCTCATTCGCATAGAGCAGGCGTACGGTCCTTGCTTCCGCAATATAGAAACAGCAGGGCAGGTTCTCCATGACACCAGGGAACTGCCGTAAATCAATCGTGTGTTTCTCCGATTCTGTTGATTCTGTCATAAATATGCCTCATTCAAGTAGGGGAGTCTCCTTGTCCCCCTCCAGTAGACTTTCACAATCGTGTTCTATCTCTATTATACAGGTACTCTCTTGGAAAAAGAAGATGGGAGGATAATTTTCTCAGAGCAAATTGCTTTACAGGGCCGCAGGATGATGGCACCGTGAGAAAGGCAGGGGCAGTGCGATGAGACGTGAAAGTTCAGGACCTATGATGGGGACGCGATTGTCGACTTCCTGCTGTCGAATGCTTTCTGATCGTCGCTGCGCCTCTGTTGTTGTTAATGTAACAAATGTATATATAGATGTCGGAGGCCGCGAGCCCAATGGCGACGCGGCTTCCAGAGCCTAAGTTGTGAAAGAAATGCGGCATTCCTCTGAAAAAAATGCGGTATAGTGATGAAAAAAATGCGGTTGTACTTCTGACAAAAATGCGGTCATCTGGCAGAAACTCTGAAAAAAATGCGGCTTCAATCGGATGGATGTGCTTCGGCAAAATGAAACGCCGAAGTGATGAAGAAAATGCGGTACCTTCTCGAATTGCTGAAAAAAATGCGGTTCTCGTGAAGGGCAAAAAGGGAGCCTTAAACTTATGAAGTCATTGTAATCATTCATAGGTATATGGTAAAATAGGGGACAGAGAGGTGAAGTAAATGTCCAACAAAGAAGTCAGACAGGTCGATGAGTATGCTATAGTCCGACAGTCCAATGAACTGGTAGAGGCAAATTATAGGCTATCGATGGCGGAGCAGAAAGTAATCCTGAACTTTATCGCACAGCTCGATACGACGCAAAAGAATTTTACCGTAGGACGTATCAAGGCCAAGTCACTGTCGGATGCCTGTGGCTTCAATGCGAAATCTGGCTACCGACAGCTGCAGGAAGTCCTGAAGAAGTTGCTGAGCCGTTCGGTCATCCTGCAGCGTCGAGACGGCTCAGGCTGGTATGGATCGCATTGGGTCCAGTCCTGTGATTACGTGAAGGCAAGCAATGGCGACAGCGACTGTGCCTATGTCGAGTATCAGCTGGATGAGCGACTTTGCCCGCATTTTCTTCAGTTGCGCGAACGCTTCTTGAAAGCAGAGCTGAAGAGCCTAATCGCATTCACACATATTTACAGCACGCGCTTCTACATGATCTTCAAGAATCGCATCAAGATCGGCAAGGCCAGATATTCGTTCCAAGACCTGTATCAGTTGCTGGACCTGCCCAAAGCCTATCAAAAGAAAACGTCTGATTTGAAGAGTCGGGTCATCAAGATTGCCGTCAACGAGATCAATGAGAAGTCCGACATCATGGTAGAGTATGCGTATTACAAGGACGGTGGCCGGGGCTCATGTGGGAGTGGAGTTCACCTTCTACCTGAAGAACAAGAAGCGGCCGATACCACTCTCGAAACATCCTGCTCGCAAGAAAGAATTGACAGATGAAGCCGAGGAGATGTTGCATCGGATAATGGATCCCGCGCGATGGAACATCACAGAGGACGTCGCGCGGAAGATGATCCAGAAACACCCACTTGCGATGCTGGATGCCAACATCCGTTATGCCTACAAATATCGCAAGGGAAAACATTCGCTCGGCGGTTGGCTCATCAAGTGCATCGAGAACGATGAAGCAAGCAAAGAGCAGGCAAGGTTGGCAGAGAAGTGGGCCGAAGTCAAACGACAGAAAGAAAGAGCAGCTGAAGCGGCAGATTTACGGCAGGCTGGACTCTTCGCTGAGAAGGGGGCCGCAGAGAAGCGCGTCGAACGGACCTATGCAGCCTTGGATGTCATGGATGATGTGCCGAGCGAGATTGGTGAATATACCATCCTTCTGGTGAAGCGGTTCCTGCAATCGCCAGCTTCCAGAGCTTCAGCTGAGGCTTTGCTGAAGCGGTATCAGATGACCATCGATGAATTCAAGCAGAAGTACATGGACTGACACAAGCCCCTCATGCATCCGGTGCATGAGGGGCTTATTTGTGGTAAGACACATGAAAGGTGTCGCGATTGGTTGATGCGTTTTGGAAAGGTGTACCGTTTGGTCGTTGCCGTATGCACCAGTCCGACGAACACACCCGATAGCCCGTCAAACCTTGATATTGCTCACTTCTTGCCGCGGCGAGATACCAGGTGCTGTGCTTGAAAGGTGTACCAAATCGTCGAAAGGTGTCTAAAATGGTTGTGAGTGACATAGGACCAGCACAACTGAACCTTTGAAAAAAATGCGGTTATCGAGAGGTATATCAAAAAGTCGTGATGGAGTGCTCTTCTTAGCAATCGGCGGCACATGTTCTTCTGTGTCGCCCGCTTGCTGCTCACCGCATGGAGCGGCGCGGATAGCAGCTCCATGAAAAAGGCTCTGGAACCACGCATGATGCGTGGCCTCCAGAGCCTTTCTTGCTATCTGTACCTCTGAAAAATTTGCGGTGCTATGGTTCCCGGAAGGGAGACGCGGCCTTTTCAGCGCGGAACTGATGAAAAAAATGCGGTCACCAGTTGCTCTCGTCGATCAGCAGCACGTAGAAGATCTGCCCGTAGACGTCGGTGTCGACGAGGCGGCCTTTGTCGAGGATGTTCTTGATTTTGCCGGTCTTGGTGAGGATGCGGTAGCGGACGGCGTCGTTGCCCTCGCTGCCGGACCGCTTGATCTGCTCCCAGATGCTCTGCTCGACGGCTTCGTATTCGTCGGGGTGGACGATGCCGCGGAAGGTGCCGCCGGTGTGCTGCTGGAACTCTTCGAGGGTCGTGCAGTCGAAGAGCTGGATGAGCTCGAGGTTGGCGAAGAGGATCTCTTCTTTGCCGGTGGCCTTGTAGATGAGGATGGCGCCGGGGAAGTGCAGGATGATGTCCTTGAGGCCGAAGGCCAGCTGGCTGCGGTCCTCCTTGCTGATGTGCATCGTGTACGGCAGGACGCCGTTCTTACCGCGGAGTTTCACGGCGTAGAGCGCGGCATCGGCACAGCGGAAGAGCTCGGCGTGGGAGCTGCCCTGCTCGGGGTAGGCGGCGTAGCCCATCGAGATCGTGTAGGTGTGCGCGTGGCCCTCATAGCTGAAGCTCTGCAGGCGTGCGGAGAATTTGCGCAGCAATGGGTCGGCTTCTGCGGCCGTGCAGTCCGGCAGGAAGATGCAGAACTCGTCGCCGCCGTTGCGCCCGAGGATGGCGGGATGCTGGAAGGTCTCGCTGAGACTGCAGGCCATGCTGCGCAAAGCAGCGTCGCCGGCGTCGTGGCTGTAGAGGTCGTTGATGCGCTTGAAGTCGTCGATGTCGATCATGATGCCGACGGCCTTGGCCTTCGGGTAGCGGTCGAGGTAGGCGTCCACGGCGGTATCAAAGCCCTGGCGGTTGTAGAGGCCGGTCAGGACGTCGGTGTCGGCCAGCTGGCGCAGGTAGCGGCGGCGGTTCTGCAGTGTGACGAGCACATGCGTCAGGAAGGTCAGGACGAAGACGAGCAATAGTCCGACGGCGAGCGTGACGGCCAGAGGGAGCGGGATGCGCCAGCCGTCTGCCGGGGCGACTTCGAGCATCCACTTGCAGCCGCCGTAGGAAAAGACCTGTTTCTCCATCTGGTCGGGGAGATTGTTGGAGGCGAGAACGATATGGTAGTCGTCGCGGCCCGGCGCCGTCTTGGAGATGCGGTAGGCATGGCGCGTCTCTTGGAGGTCGGTCACCGTCGAGCCAAAGACATCTGGCACCTTGAGGACGGCAATCGCGAAGCCCCAGAATGTGCGATTGCCCGCGGCATCCGTCAGGTAGATCGGCTGGCGCAGGGCAATCGCCTGATAGTCATCCGTCAGGTTGAATGGACCCTGCATGGTCGCTATGCCCGTGTCGCGGCTGTAACGGAGGCTCTCCAGACGGTCGGGCAGGGAGTAGAGGTTCACTTTCCCCGCGCCTGCCGCATCGCTGGGATAGATGTCCGTCACGCGGCCCTGCGGCGCCAGCTGGATGCTTGCGACATAGGGCCGCGTCGCCATCATCTCTTTGGCGACGTCTGCGAAGTGCTGGGGGACCGTCCCCGTGTCGGCAATCATGTAGGCCAAGGTCTCGGTCACCGAGCTGCTCGTATTGAAGTCCTTCTCCAGCTCGTCTGCATAGATCTGAGCGGCCTGCGCGCACTCTTCGCGCTGCATGGCCTGCTGGTTCTCCACAACATGCCCGAGAAGCAATAGGTACACCGTCATGCCTACGACAAAGACGATGGTAGTGATGATGCTGCGTCGCATAGACGGCCCCCTCTCCGCGGTGCCCCTGTGACACCGTGCCCCGTACAATGCCGAGAGCAGCCAGCGGTCCCGCCACCGCGCCGGGCATCGATAGTAACACTTATGGTTTTATTATACCATGCTATGGCATAGAACGTACAAGCGAATTGTTTCGACCATCCCATATTCGCTGCTCTGGCCCAAAAAATCCAGCGCTGGACTTTTTCTAAGAGTCGGACTGCTAGGAAAGATGGCTGGCAGGATTTTCTCTCGCCTGGTAGACAACTAATATAGTGTTCAGTTGAGAAGAGGTCTGCCATGGTGAAATCGTTCCACAAGAATCTGCGCATCCGCACGTTTGCGATGGTCATGCTGCTCAACTTTCTGGTCATCCTTCTCATCTCCATCTTTTTCCAACAGCGCTCGCTCTCTTTCTTTGAGCGGGAGTTTGCTACGACGCTCTACGAGCAAGCCACGACTAACGGGCAGCGTGTTGATGCCGGGTGGCAGTCGCTTTACCAGGTCACAGTCCACGCGGCGTTTGACCCAAAGCTGCAGGCGCTGATGCAGGGGGATGCGGGGATAAGCAGCGAAGAGGTCGCAGGGCTCCTGCGTAACTATAAGAACGAGAACCCGCTGATTGACCGCATCAGCCTCTACAATCCCGCGACGCACCTGCTCATCCGCTCGGATGAGTATCAATCGGTCCAGACGCTCGACGGCAAAGGCGACCGGTGGGCTGCCTGCATCACGGAACAGGCGGGGCGAACGCCGCTCCTCGCGGAAGATCTGCTCGGTGCATCGCCCAAGAAGGTCTACCTTTTACAATCAGGCGCTGCGCGCACCAGATGGCACTTTCTTGGCTTGGCTGACGGTCACGTGCAGTGAGCGGAGCCTGTATTATGAGTACTTGGCTGCACTCAATCAGGAGGACCGGAATGCGGCCTCTCTCTACACGTCCGACGGCAAGCTGCTGACGGGGAGCCTGCCGGAGCAGTCGGCCGTCAGTGAGCAGCTCGGGGCGAAGATACGAGACCATTCCGGCGGGCAAGCGCATCTGACGGTCCAAGGGCAGGATTATCTGGCGGTCTGGCTACAGCTACCTTTCTCGGATACCGTCTTATGCATGCTCAAATCACAAGGTCCTCTCAAGCAGGAGATGATGCAGATGCAGCTTCTCTGCATTCTGTCAGCCCTAGTGATCCTGATGCTCTCAGCGGTCTTCCTTTACTGGATTTCTCTGCGCTTAGCTGAGCCAGTCGAAAAGCTCGCGGAGACGATGCAGGAAGTCGGCCGCGGGAATCTGGCCGTGCGTGCGCCCGTGAAAGGCGATGATGAAATATCGTATCTGTCACAGTCTTTCAATGAGATGCTACAGCGCATGAACGACCTCATCGAGCACTTGGCCACAGAGCGGGAGCAGAAGAAAGAGGCCGAGCTTAAGGCTCTGCAGTACCAGATACGGCCGCATTTCATCTACAACATGCTCAATGCCATCCGCTTCGCCGCGATGATGCAGGGAGCCCGCAACATCGGTAATCTGCTGGCGGATTTCGTCGAGCTCCTGCGCGCCAGCACCAACCGGCACGGTGCGTTCGTGCCACTTTCAGAAGAAATCGAGACCTTGCGCCACTACATTGCCCTGCAGGAATTCCGTCTGTTGGATGCGTTTGATGTGGTGTTTGACTTGCAAGAAGAGGCTATGGACTGCATCGTGCCGCGCATGATCCTGCAGCCGCTCGTCGAGAACAGCATCCTGCACGGGCCGTCGGAGGAGCGGTCGTTCTGCCATATCCAGGTGAAGGCCCGCTGTGCGGGCAGCCAGCTCATCCTGACCGTGCGCGATGACGGGCAGGGCATGACGGAATCCTGCATGCGCATGCTGGAACAGGGCCAGCCAACGACATCGGAGCGCGCACACGGCGGCCTGTCGGGCATCGGCGTGCACAACGTCGTGGAGCGCCTGCACCTCTACTATGGTGTACAGGCCAGCCTGCACTACGACAGCGACGGCCGCTCCTTTACCGAGGCGACCATCCGCCTGCCCATCTCACGCGACAAGCAAGAAACACAGGCACCAGCAGAGTCGGACGACTAGAGGGGAGGAACCTATCATGCGCAAGATTGCCATCGTATTCCTGATCTTGCTCGTTGGCATTGCCATTGTGCTCCTGCCCATCCAGGGCACGCAGGAGAAGCAGCATCGTCCGTCCTATACGGTCGGGGTCGTCCTCAAGGCGATGGACAGCGAACATTGGCTGGCTGTGCGCTCCAGCATGCAGCAGGCGGCACAGGAACATGATATCCGCCTGGTTGTCATGACGCCAGAAAACGAAGCGGCTTACGGTGAGCAGAACCAGATGATCGAGGACCTGCTGCAAGGCGGCATCGATGCCCTTATTGTCTCGCCGGTCAACATCCATCATACCGATCAGTGGGTGGTGGAGGCTCAGGCAGATGGCATCCCGCTCCTGACGATTGACGAGAAGATTCCCGGCATCCCCTACGTTGGTTCGGATAATTACCGCATTGGCCAAATGGCCGCCAAAGAGATGGCAAGCCGTCTGCCCGCACATGCAGCCGTCGGTATCCTGGCCGGCAGCGCTAACCAAGACGCCCATATCCAGCGCACAGCGGGCTTCCGCGATTATCTGCGGGAGCATACACGGTCTGCGCCTTGTCGCTGTTGCTGCCGACGAGACCAAGTACCGGCAGGCTACCCGTGAAAGTGAAGAGATGCTCCGTCAGCACCCTGACATACAGGGACTATTTGTGACGAGCGCCATCATGACACTCGGTGCCATCGACGCTACGGATCCCGCCCAATGGCCATCCGCCTTTCGTCCACATCATCGGCGTAGACACGCAGAACGATGCCTTAGCAGCGCTGCGCCTCGGCCGCATCGATGCAATGATTTCGCAGGACGGCCATGAGACGGGCAGACTCGCCATCGACCTGATTGCCAAGGAATTGCAGGGGGAGACGATAGAAGGCGACCACTTCATCCAGAATGACGTCATCACGCAGGATGATGCCGATGCGTATCAAATGAAAGAGGATTGATTCGATGTACAAAGTGATTATTGCGGATGATGATTTCCTGGTCCGCACCTATCTCAAGCAGATGATTGACTGGGAGGCACATGGCTTCACGATTGCGGGCGATGCCAAGAACGGCAAGGAGGCCCTGAAGCTCATCGAGCAGGAAAGGCCGGCGCTCATCATCACCGATATCTGCATGCCCGTGCTCGACGGCATCGGTCTGATACGAGAAATGCGGAAGCAAAAACTGCCGGGGCATATCCTCGTCCTGAGTGGCCATGATGACTTTGCCTATGTACACGAAGCCATGAAGCTCGGCATCGACGACTACCTGCTCAAGGACGACCTGACGCCAGAGAACATCCTGCACTTCCTGCAGGAACACCTGCAGGGCGAAGACGAGGGCCAAGAGCTGCCCGTCTCGCAGGAGGAGCTGGCCAAGATCGGCAAGGCGAAGCTGCAGGAGGATTTTTTCGCGGCGTTCTGCCGGGGGAAGATGACCGAGGCAGAATTGCCAACGTCGGCCAAGCGTGCTGGCCTGCCAGAGCGCTTCTCGTTTGCGGCAGCCTGCCAGATTACCCTGCGCGGCTGGCAGGTGCGCCGAAAGCAATTCACCGACGAAGACCTCGCTTCGTTCCGGCAGGCATTCAGCGAGATGTGCCAGACGTTTCTCGGGCATCAGCAGCCCGAGCTTTGGGGGCAAGTTTTCCCGGTACCGGTCGAGGCAGGGCAGTGGGGCCTGCTGCTCGTTTTCCCGCACGCCGTCAGCCATGCTGCCGTCCTCCAGCGCTTGCAGGCGCTGGGACAGAAGCTCTCTGTGCTTGCCAAGCGCTATTTTGACCTGCCGCTTGTGCTCTTGCTGACCGCGCCACAGACGAACCTGTTTGCGCTGCAAAGAGCATGGCAGGCCATGGCTGAGCGCGCGGAGTCGCTCTTCTACCTGCCGCAGGGACTCTATCACATCGAAGATTTGCCCGTCTTGCAGACGCGAGGCCCCCTCTGTCGAGGGCCTCTCCGTTGAGGAACTCTGTGAGCAACTGACGAAGACGCCTCTGACGCGGCAGGCGCGTATGGACTTCCTGCACCAATGCCTTGCCGATGAAGATGCGGCCGCTCTCCAAGCGCTTGCCGATGCGGAGTCACTGCCGGCTTTCCTCGCAGCATTGCGCACGAAACTGACTGCCTTGCAGTCGCCGCCAGCTGCATCCTTCCGTGCGCCAAGCCCTGGCCATCTTGGAAGCGCATTATCGAGAGAATCTCACGCAGGCCGAGATTGCCGCAGCAGTTCACCTGAATCCCGCCTATTTCTCAACGCTCTTCAAGAAGAACATGGGGAAAGGCTTCCGCGAATACCTGGCGGAGCTGCGCATCACAGCCGTCAAGAAGCGCCTCAGGAACAGTACTGAGCGCATCAAGGACATCGCTGCGACCGAGGGATTCGACGACTATCCTTACTTCTGCCGCCTGTTCAAGCACCTCGTCGGCCAGACGCCGCAGGAGTATCGAGCCAAGCCATGACCCCTTTCGGTCACTTCTCCAAAAAAGAGAACGGAAATCCAAAAAAAAGACAACTCTTTGCTGAGAGTTGTCTTTTTTTATGGCCCAGATTGCCGCGTGTCATCCGACTTGCCAAGATACAAGCAAATCTTCTAAAAAAATGAAAAACAATATGGATAAAGAATAAACTATAATCATATACATAGAAACAAGCAACAACAAGATGCACGCTGCAAAGCGAGGAAGAGAGGTTTATCATGAAAATTGGTGTCATTGGTGCCGGCCGCATCGGCAAAGTCCATATCCGCAACATCTCCCTGTTTGTCCCGGCTCTCACGATCAAGACGGTCGCAGATCCGTTCATGAACGATAAGACTGCTGCCTATGTGAAGCAGTTCGGCATCGAGAACGTGACGAAAGATGCAAAGGATATCCTGCAGGATCCGGAAATCGAGGCCGTCATCATTGCCTCCTCTACGAACACGCACGCACAGTTCATCATCGAGTCGGCCAAAGCAGGCAAGAACATCTTCTGCGAGAAGCCGATTGACTATGACCTCAAGCGCGTCCATGAGGCCATCCAGGCCGCTAAAGATGCGGGTGTCCGCCTGCAGATCGGCTTCTGCCGCCGCTTCGACCACAACCATCGCGCCGTTTACGACATGGTCAAGTCTGGAAAAGTCGGCCAGCCGCATCTCATCCGCATCAGTTCCCGCGACCCGGAGCCGCCTTCCATCGACTACGTCAAGGTCTCTGGCGGTATCTTCTACGATATGATGATTCATGATTTCGATATGGCCCACTTCCTCGCCGGCGATGAAGTCGAAGAGGTCTATGCACAGGGTTCGGTTCTCGTCGACCCGGAGACTGGCAAGGCCGGCGATGTCGACACGGCTGTCGTCACGCTCAAGTTCAAATCCGGCACGATTGCCACAATCGACAACAGCCGCCGCGCCGTCTACGGCTATGACCAGCGCGTCGAGGTCTTTGGCTCGAAAGGCGTTGCCTTCAACGGCAACGATATCCCGAATACCGCACAGTTCGCCGATGCAAATGGCACGGTCGGCGGCACGGCTTACCAGGTCATGTGGGACCGCTATGAGCAGGCATTCGTCAACGAGATGAATGCATTTGCCAAGGCTATCCAGGACGGCACCGAAACGCCGGTCACGGGTGAAGATGGCCTCTATCCGGTCGAGATGGCTGCTGCTGCAACGAAATCCCTGAAAGAAGGACGCCCGGTCAAGATTGAAGAGATTCGCTGAGCACCGCGCAATCCTACGGGAATCACTGGGAAAGAATCGAGAAATAGGGAAATAGGAGGAATATCTCATGAAACGCTGTGCCTGCATCGATACACTCTATACAGAACTTCCTTTTGAAGAGCGCTTTGCCGCGGCCAAGAAAGATGGCTTTGAGTCGGTCGAGTTCTGGGATTGGCGCATCCGCGACCTCAAGAAGGTCCGTGCGGCAGCCGAGGCGGCTGGCATCGCCATCAGCGGCTTCAATGGCGACAATGACTTCTCGCTCGTAGACCCTGAGCAGGAGTCGGCCTACCTCGATGCCCTCAAGGCTTCGCTGGAAGCAGCTCAAGCGGTCGGCGCCGAGACGGTCACCATCCACTCCAACGCTTTGGGCGATGGCGGCATCGTCGTCAACCACTACGATGAACTCTCCGATACGGTGAAGCTCTGCTCCATGTACCGCACGCTGACGGAGAGCGTCAAGCTGGCGGAGCAGTACAAGATCCGCATGAACCTTGAGGCACTCAACATCAAGGTCGACCACGTCGGCAACTTCCTGCAGACGACGCAGATGGCCGCAGAAGTCACGCGCCTGATTGGCTCGCCCTACCTCATGGTCCTCTTTGATGCCTATCATATGCAGTACAACGAAGGTGCACTCTGCTACAACCTCGAGAAGTACATCGACCAGATCGGCCACATCCATGTCGCCGACTGCCCGGGCCGCCACGAGCCCGGCACTGGCGAGATCTGCTACCACAATGTCTACGAGACGCTGAAGCGCCTCGGCTACAAATACCGCGTCGGCTATGAGCTCTTCCCGGAGACGGATACGAAGACTGCTGTTGCTGCCATCATGCAGGACTGACCGGTCATCCGCATCGCGCTGAAAGGAGGGTCCCTCATGGACACAGCACAACCGGCAGCCACGGCGCCGGATCCACAGAACGGACGCCTGTCCTGGTTCACCAGGATTTCCTATGGTCTCGGCGATACGGCGATGAACATCGTCGCCGGCGCCATGACCATCCTGACGTTCTTCTACACCGATTATGCCGGCGTCGAGCCGACAACCGTCGGCCTTGTCTTCTTGATTTCCCGTATCTTTGATGGTGTTTCCGATCTCATCATGGGCTTCATCGTCGAGCGCACGAATTCCAAATGGGGCAAGTCACGCCCCTGGATCC
>ENA-OQNF01000136-OQNF01000136.1-human-gut-metagenome-genome-assembly--contig:-NODE-136-length-11357-cov-3.026358_pt1 | contig 11357 bp, 9 predicted proteins | sample MGYA00242628_ERZ504878 | MGnify/ENA primary metagenome ERZ504878 (study PRJEB26092, sample SAMD00036383) | human gut metagenome | host: Homo sapiens | study: EMG produced TPA metagenomics assembly of... | reverse complement strand
TAGTACGAGAGGACCTGGGTGGACGAACCTCTGGTATGCCGGTTGTCGCGCCAGCGGCACGGCCGGTTGGCTACGTTCGGGAGGGATAACCGCTGAAAGCATCTAAGCGGGAAGCCTGCTCCAAGATTAGGATTCCGTACGGTCTTGAACCGTTGTAGCCCGCATGTTGAACACGTGTTTGATAGGCCGGAGGTGGAAGCCCCGTGAGGGGTGGAGCCGACCGGTACTAACGGGCGATGGCGACATAACATTCCGATCCTCTTGTGGAGGGTTGGTTCCGCGTCTTTCCTGTGCTGGATCGTCCTGGACGGCAATATGCGTTGGGATGGTCACGAATACGATTTAAACGATAGGCGTTTGCCTCGCGTCCGCTAGCCGGTTCCCAGACCGCCACGGTTCATAACATAATGGCCGGAATGGTTGCCTTGTTTTGGTTGTCGTTCCGTGATCGCGGTTTTGCGGTGGTCATAGCCCTGGTGAGACGCCCGGTCCCATTCCGAACCCGGTAGCTAAGGCCAGGCGCGGCGATGGTACTGCACTCGAGAGGGTGTGGGAGAGTAGCACGCCGCCGCTTCAAACGTATCGGGCCTCCCGGTCGAGCCTTTGGCTCCCGGGAGGCCCATTTTTCATGCTCTTTTTCCGGGCTTCCCGGCGGGCGTCGCTCCAGGAACCCTTTTTTCGTATCTTTTCCCATGCTTACCGAATCCCGTTGCCTATTGGATTCCATCGGCGGCAATATAGCATCTACAGTGTGCGAAATAAGAAGTATCCGTAGTAAAGGCAGCCGATCGCTCATACCTGTTGCACAACCTTGACACGTATGCCCAACTCTGCAAACCAGCAGTGCGACACGCCGATTTGGCTTTTTGCTGCTCCTGTTGTATTCTAGTCAAGTTGCGTTTCACGGATAGACACCGGGAAGCGTTGAATAATTGGAGAATTCGCCTAGTGGTCTATGGCGCACGCTTGGAAAGCGTGTTGGTGTAACAGCCTCACGAGTTCGAATCTCGTATTCTCCGCCCGGATTGGAACCCCGGAAACCGTTGGAATCATTCGGTTTCTGGGGTTCCTTCTTTTCCACTCCGTTTTCCGGTTCCTTCCAGATTCCCTCCGAATGCTTCTTTCGTTGGCCTCGGTTTTTTTGAATCGTCCCGTATCGCAAGTCTCGCGTGTACGGGCCGGCATCCAGGAAAGTCTCTGATTGCCATGCTGCGGCTTATTGGCGCCAGTCTGTGGTCTCAATAATGGGATTGTTTGCCCTCATATGTCGATATTTGATTGCGATTCGGTGGGGGAGTTGCGTACATCGTCGTTTTACGCGCACTTTTGCGCTGCGCTACGTTACGCTCGAAATCGTGACGTTGAGAGAAAGAAGCACGACGATGGTTGACAAGACGGCTGCCGGCAGCCAGCAGACTGACCAACGCGATGCTGATACTCGTGACTCTCTGGCGGCGCTTGCCCGACGCCGTTCGAATTCATCGCCAATTGCATTGCAGAGTGATGTGCAGGCCGCTCCGCAGGAAAAGCAGGAAAAACAAGAAAAGCAGAGCGAAGCTGGGTCTGCCTTGCAAACGGGCGAGGATGCGAATGATGACGCGAATCGTGCGGAAGAATCGCAAACCGTGAAAGAAAAAGACGCTGCGGATGGTCCTGATAATACGCAGCAGCCGCAGATGGCATCCATAAGCGCCATCACAACGCAGGTTTTGCCACCAAGCTTTATTCCGACCGCAACCGGTCGTATTCGTCCTGTAACGGGCGCTTTTCCCGCAATTCAGTCCGCTTCGCAGACGGAACAGGCGCAGCGCAGGCGATCCATCCGCTCGTTGGCCGCGGGGTCGTTGCGTAGAACCAACATCGGCAATGCTGAAAAGGCCGGCGATGTGGGGAGCGCGGGTAGTACCGGACGGACGGCGGGGAATGGCGATACGCCGTCGCCGCGAATCGCCAGCAGTGCTCCCCATTATGCGAATTGACCAGTGGACTGATCAGAACGGCCAACGTAACAAATCAGTGGGAATACTGGACATACACGCGGTTCACGCACGGTACGCGCGCTTCGCGCTGCATTGTACGTCGCTGTACTACGTCATTCCAATTGAATCGCAACAATGCGTATAGCAGATGAAAAGCACATACGAAAAACGCGCATGAAAAAACGGTCCCGATATATTCGAGACCGTTTTTCATGAGTCGATGAAGCAAACGCTGTCCGGCAGCGAGCCGGCTCAGTCTTCGCTGGTTTCGCGCTTATACTGCACGAACGTCTTCATGGCGTAGGCAAGGCCGGCAAGCAGCAGAATGGCTGCGCAGGCAAGGGAAATGCCGATGCCGGTCTGCGCAAGCTGTCCATATTCCGACTTGGTCAGCGCGCCGGTGGACGCGGCGGTTTGATCGCCGGAAGCTGTGACGGATCCAGTTGCAGCACCATTCGCGCCAGTGTCGGCAGCCGTGCGCACAGTGCCAGTGGTGCCGTTGACTCCAGTAACGGTCGTACCGGCATTCGTTCCAGCCGTGATGCCATGCGTGCCGGTAGCAACGGATGAGCCGCCCTGCTGACCCGTCTTGGAGTTCGCGTCCTTCAGCGCCGCGATGAACGACTGATGCCACTGGTGGCTGCTCGCCGCGAACGCATCATGCCTGGTTTTAAGCTCGTCGTGAGTCTCTTTCATGTCGGCATGCATCTGGTTCAGATGGGTCTGCGTATCCTGTATATCCTGATGCAGAGTGTCGTGGCGCTCCTGACCACGCTTGACCGCGCCGTCAATCGCATTCTTTATATCCTCGCGGTCCTCCTGGTAGTTCTTCCAGGCCTGCTCGCCGTACTGGCGAAGCGCGTCGGCGTCCTCGTGCGCGTTCTGATGCAGCTGCTCGGCGTGCTGCTTGGCGGTTTCCATATCCGACTTGATCTGCTGATTCGTCTTGTTCAAGTGCTGCACGGCCTCGCACGCCTGATCGGTGCACACGGCCATATCCTGGTCGATCTGCCCGCTGATGGTGGTGCTGCCGGCCAATCCGTCCGTAGACGGTGCGACTTCACTGGCCGAAGCCGCGGAAGGCAAGGCGGCCATGCCGATGGTTAATATTCCCGCCGCTGCAGCTGCTGCAATACGATTCCTCATGGTGGTTCCTCTCCTGCGCACGTTTGCATTCGATCTGTGATTGTGCGCTCGCGTTCGTTCCGTATGTCATAGTAGGAGGGGAATGTGCCTAAATAAACCGGTGGAAAAATGACATTTGTCTAGTTTCTGCGATGCTGCAGCGGTCTTCATAGTTTAAGCGGGAAACCAGAATCCAAACCAGAAGCCGGAACAGCCTGCTCAAAACATGACCAAGCAGGCCAAGCAACGGCTCAGACCGCCCGTACTTATCCCGCCCGTATTGGTTTATCTAGCGGCGGCCCCCAACAAAGATCACTCAACAATAGTGATGAATGGGCTAGCCGGCAGATTAAAGTCGTTGTACAGGATGCTCGCGCACTTCGGATTGCCGCTGAACAGGTAACGTACCTGGCTCATGGCGTTGAGATCGTTCAGTATTGAACCATCGGCTGCGGTGAGCAACACCTGATTGCCCCTGATAGTGGCATTGACCGCCTGCCATTGACCGGAATAATTGGCGACCTCAAACCCCTGCAATGCCGTAGTGGTGGGAGCGGCGATATTGCTGATACCGCTTAACGGGGTCGCTTTCGGAGCGCTCTTATAGTTTGGTGCGATTGCGCTCGCGGTTTTCGAATAGTTAGGTTGCATGGCTTTCAGCCTGCTTGCGGTGCCGTTCCGGAAAGACAAGGCGATTGCGCCGTTCGCAGTGTGCCGGGCACGTTCGATAAGCGGTCCGTTGGGTACGGTGGTGCCGTCTTCCATGGCGAGATACTGCGCGGCCATGCGTGCCCCGAGAATATCCTTGCCGAGAGGATGGATTAGCGCGGATGTGCCCTTGTCTGTGTCAAGGGAAACCGTCATCGCCACATTCGACGAATCGTGCAGGTTGGTGTTGCCGAGCGTAGTCCGTTGCGCTTCTCGCACGTTTTGCGTGTACTGGTAGTTTGGCCAGCGCGCGAGCTGTACGTACAGGAACGGCAGGTCCTTGCGTCCGAACACGTTACGGTACTGGTTGATGAGCGTGGTCATTTGCGATTCGTATTGCAAAGCAGTTCCGTAATTATTGGCGTCATCGCAACCTTGATACCACAGCACGCCCGCCACATGGAATCCCTTCAACGGCGCGATATGGTTCGCATAAATATCGCCGCCTTGTACATGCCGGCGAATAGGCGTGCCACCCCACGCGGTCTGGATGATGCCAATCGGCACATTGGGGTGCTTGGCGCGCAACTGCATGGCGAATTGCTGAGCCAGATAGCTGAGGTGCAGTGAATTCGTGGAATCTGCAGTCAGCCATGCATCGGCGCTCTGATTAACAGCGGACAGTGGAAAATCAGTGTCTTCAACATCATGATTTGCGATGACAAATTTCACGTTGTCATCTACGAGCGGTTTCGGCAAATCGCCTGTCGTGATTAGTCCATTGCCAAAATTGTAAGTAGCGTTTTCGTAATACTGCACATAGTTGAGTTCCATATTCGACTGGCCAGCGGCTACGAAGACGTCTCCCACATACACTTTGGCCAGTTTCAGCACGGTTTTGCCGGCGTACTGCACTTGCAGCGAATACGGATTGAGACTTGCCTTTTGCGCGCTCAGCGTGCAGGTGAAACTGCCGTTTTTCGCTACCTTTGCCTTGACGCTCTCGGAGGTGTTGCCTTGCGTAAGTGTCGCTGACAGTTTCGAAACGTCGATGGGGTTGCTTTCCGTGGAGCTGACGTTGCCTTTGACTACGATTGGCTGATCGCGCTGGAACACCATATTGTCCATGTAGTATGAGGGCAGCTGCACATCAACAGTGGCCGCAGTATGGGCGGTGGCGGTGGATTGCGATCCGGTTTTACCGGTTGCCGTTCCGTTGCCCCATTTGGGGCCGCACCCGACGATGATGGCAACGACTATTCCTACGGTTACGATAACGGCAAGTGCCGTTCTTGCCAATCGTTTCGTATTCAATTCTGATTTGCCTCGTTCTTTGTCAACGCCCGCTCGAAGGTTCTGGCCTGTTTGTCATATGCGGCTCGTTCGGTGTTGGCTTTGCTGGTGGTCCCGGACGGGTCGGCTTTGCAGTCAAGCGCCTTCGGCGATTTGACTTCTTCCTGATACAAGGTGCTGAGCTTTTCCAGATCATATGAGGAATCCATGCTGGAAAATGCGTCGACAATCTTTCCCTTGAGCTGGAAATCCTTGGAATATGAAGCGTTCATGGCGGCAACCGCGTCTCTGCAGTCGTTAATGGCATTCAGTTCGCGCATTTTCTGCGATGTTCTCACGCCCATGACGCCGAAGACCACAATGCATACCGCAACGACGATAACGGCTACGATGATGGAACGGCGAATCAAGTTCTTGACATGGTTATGTACCCAAGTGTCGGCATCTTGCACGCCTTGCGATATGGCGATTTGGAATGGATCTTTGGTGTTTGTTTGATAGGAAACCCCTGATGCGTCTGTTTCAGGCTTTCCGTTACGATTGGTGATGTTAACGGAATTGTCGGGTTTGCTGGTTTCGACGGTCGCGGTACTGCTGAAAGTCCAGGGCTTGCGGACGTTACTTGCTTGACTGTCAGCTTATTTGGCTGCCTTTCGTGCCGTGCCATGCTTCCCTCCAGGAGTCCGCGATACCGTTCTGATGTTGTCTATTGGAGGTGGTCCGACAAGGTCCTCTGTTCCCAAATGACAATACATAAGGTATGTTACCCGTTCCACTTCCGAATGCCAGCACTTCATGTTGTGGCATATTCGGTAAATGTGAAGTTTGGTTTGGAATCCAGCTGCTTTATTTTAAGTGGGGACATCTCAGAATACACTTAAGTTTTGCGTGTGCAATTGCGTCAACGAGTGAAAATGCGTTTTGTGAGAGAGGCTGACGATGATATCGCCGAAAAGCTTGATGAAGATTGCGACCACCGCTTCCGTGGTTGCAATGACGGTTTCCGTTGCCGTGGTGCCGGCTTACGCCATGCAGGATATTGCGATTGAGGATACGCCAAGTTCTTTTGCCGCAACTGTGGATGATGCGCAGAATTCGTCAAACAGCATGCCGGACAATCCGAACGCGACGCTGCCGGAAACGGTAAGCGAAAACATTTCGGACGATTCCACTGTGGTTTCGGAGAACCTTGCGGTTACGCCGGAAGGTGATGTACAGAACATTGAGACCGGCGAAACCGTGACGGACGCTCAGCTGGTCGGCACGCAATCGCAGCAACCTGATCCATTAGCCAAAACGGATGGCGAATCATTCATTCCGGTGAGTGCCTCGGATGTGAAAGATGCTGCGGAACAACCTGTGAAACAGTCTGCGGAGCAGTCGTCCTTGAAGGGTGGCTCGACTGTCCGGCTCACTAAATTCGAGAGCAACGAATACGGAGCACACTGGGGAACCTACAACGGAACAAAGGCGTTTTTCGATTATAGGAACAACCTGTTCGTTCAACAGGCCAAGGGCGTGATTGATGTCTCTTCATGGCAGGGTGACGTCGATTGGGCCAAGGCGAAAGCCGACGGCGTGGAAGGCGCAATCATTCGTTTGGGCTATGGCTGGGGCAACTATGCCGATGCCAAAGCGCAACGTAACATCAACGAATGCAAACGTCTTGGTATTCCTTTTGGCATCTACTGGTATTCGTATGCATACGATGCGAACTGCGCACGTGCGGAAGGCAATGATGTGGCTGCCAAACTCCGCCAGATGGGCGTGAGCCCGAACGATCTGAAATACCCTGTGTATTATGACCTTGAAAAGTGGACGTGGGCTGGTCATACCCCGCCGACCAATCCGAATGTTTATAGCGGTATGGCCGACGCCTGGTATGGCGCACTGCAGTCCGCCGGATACAAGAATCTCGGTGTGTATTCGTATACGAGCTACCTGCAAGGCCCGTTGAACAATTCGAACATCTACGCAAAGACCCGTTGGGTGGCGCAGTATGGTGCTCAAATGGGATACAACGCCTTCGATACCAACGACCGTGGCTGGCAATACACCAGTTCCGGCCGTATCAACGGTATCAGTGGTTCCGTGGGCATGAATGCTTTTGGCAGCAAGAATTATGCCAGGACTCGTCCGTCATTGATGTGCGCAAGATGCCTGTGGTGAGTGTTCCTGATGGGAATTATTTCATCAATGTACGTTTCAAGGTGTCTTCCAGCGTGGATATTCCAGGAGCCAACGCGTCTGATTCCATAGCTATTCAGCTATATTCTGGTAATGGCTCTAAAGCGCAGCAATTTAAATTCTCTAAGCAGTCCGATGGCAGCTATGTGATTACCAATGTGAATTCCGATAAAGCCTTGGATGTTCGAGGAGCGGCAGCGGGTAATAATTCTGTGGTGCAACAGTATGCAATTAATGGAACGAATGCACAGCGGTGGTTCATTCGTGATTCCGGTGCGGGATATTATCTGCAGTCGGCTTTGGGTAATTGGGTGCTTGATTTGAGCGGTGGCAACACTTCTAACGGTACTGCGATTCGTCTTTATGCGCCAAACGGTACTCAGGCTCAACGATTCGTTGTTTCCTCTAGCGAAGTTAGTGTACCGGTAAATGCTGCGGTGAACATCAAATCCGCAGGGAAATCCAATCTTGTATTTGATGTGCCAGGAGCTTCTACCGCAAACAGCGCTAGAATTCAGCTGTATGCGGCTAATGGAACGAACGCACAGAAATTCCGTTTCCAGCAGATTGGCAATGGAACCTACAACATTGTCAATGTGAATTCCGGCAAGGTACTGGATGTTTATGGCGCTTCTGCGTCCAATGGTGCGGTTCTACAGCAATATGACAGTAACGGTACGGTTGCTCAACAATGGACTGTTCGCAACTATGGCGATGGGAAAATCTCATTGATGTCAGTGAACGCGAATAAAGCTATTGATGTACCGGGCGCGAATTATTCGTCCAACGTCGCATTGCAGCTGTATTCGCCAAATGATACCGCTGCCCAGCAATGGATCATCGAGAAGTCTAAAACCATGCGCGACCGTTTGAATGAGCAGGCGGCAAAGCATAGGCAGGATTTGCCTGATGGCACGTATTCTTTCGGTTCAAAGCTAAAGACGAACATGAAGATGGACGTATATGGTGCATCCCGTTCGGACTGCGCCAATGTGCAACTTTGGACTGGGAATGGCACGAATGCTCAAAGATGGAGAGTATCGCTACGATGACAACGGTTATGTGACACTAACCAGTGCGAATTCAGACAAAGCTCTGGACGTTTATGGTGCGAGCACTGCCAACGGTGCCAACGCGCAGCAATATGCCTCGAACGGCACATACGCCCAGAAGTGGATCGCCATCAAAAACTCCGATGGCTCATACACGTTCCAGTCGGCGCTCGCGGAAAACAAAGTCCTTGATGTTTCGGGTGCTTCTACCTTGAATGGTGCCAATGTGCAGCTGTATGCCGCAAATGGCACGAATGCCCAAAAGTGGGTGAAATAGCAGACAGATTAACCAATAAAATATGGCTGAGGACAAGTATCTTTTTTGCTCTCAGCCATATTTGGAATCTGTGCTATTTCTGGCGCCGCATCATGGCGAATTGATTGGCGTCGATGATGAATGCTTTGCGGTCGTTCTTGGCCATGACATCGAGGATGATGCCGGTGATGAACAATAGCAGTCCGGCAATGACGAGCATGACCGCGCCGATAAGCGTGGGGAATCGCGCCACCACGCCAGTGTGCCAGAAGTCCACGGTCACGCTGCCGCACAGCACGATGCCGATGATGCCGAGGATGACGCCAAGTCCGCCGAAGAACGGCAGTGGCTTGTATTCGCGGATCATGCGGAAGATGGTGCTCATCACCTTGATGCCGTCGCCCACGGTGTCAAGCTTGCTGACGGAACCTTCCGGACGGTCGCGGTACTGAATCGGCATCTCGAACAGACGTAGATTGTTGTTTAACGAGTGAATGGTCATCTCGGTTTCTACTTCGAAGCCGCGTGACAATACCGGATAGGTTTTGACGAACGTGAACGAGAAGGCGCGGTAGCCGGTCATGATATCGGTGACGTTCGCGTGGAACAAGCCATTGATGGAATCACGCACGAGACGGTTGCCGAAGTTGTGGAACGGACGCTTGTTCTCTTGGAAGTAGGTGGAGCTCAGTCGATCGCCGATCACCATGTCGTAGCCTTCGAGAACCTTATCCACCATGGCGGGGGCTGCGTCCGCGGGATAGGTGTCGTCACCATCCGCCATGACGTACACGTCGGCGTCGATGTCTTCGAACATGGCGCGAATCACGTTGCCTTTGCCCTGGCGCGGTTCCTTGCGGACGATTGCGCCCTCGCTGGCCGCGATTTCCGCCGTGCGGTCGGTGGAGTTGTTGTCATACACGTAAATGTCGGCGCTCGGCAATGCTGTCTTGAAATCACGCACTACCTTGCCGATGGTGACTTCCTCGTTATAGCAAGGCAGCAGTACGGCAACGGAGGGGCTTGTATTCTTCTCGAGCATGTAGAACACTATAGCCTTTGCTGTGGTCGGAGCGAGGCGTCCTGCGGATTCAATTATGATTGCTGTCTTCTTGGCAAAGGTTATGAGAGAATGGCGTGAGACGTGATATAAGCTAGGATGATAAATTGCGCGGATACGACAGGGGCGTTCTGTGAAGAACAAGATCTTTGCGTTCGAATTCGTTGGTTTGTGTCTGGTGAATGAGTTTAATAAGGAGTAAGTGTGGATTGTAAAAGGCAAGTCAGATTAAAGTTTTTTATTCCGTTAGCGGTGGTTTTTCTCCTTGAAACTTTTCTTTTCAATTTCGCTTTTTGGGAGGCTCTGACATTTCCTGAGCAGCAGCAGATTTCGGTATCCTCTCTGAACAATATTGTAAGAGAGGGAAATGAGTATAGGGTTACTGGTTCCGACACTCCGTACATTGAGTATGCTGTAGATGGGCCTACAGAGATAGACAATTTGGATATTGATCTGGTCGCTAGTGATTCCGATGCCGTAGTTGGCGGGACGTATAGTTTGAGTCCATATGTGCTTGACGAAGGTAATACTAACGGGTATATATCTCTTGGCACGGCACATGTTTCCGAGAACTTAACTGAATCGCATTATATCCGGATTCATCCTGCGGGAAAAGTTACGGGTCTTAGACTAAAGCTGAATATGCAAGAAGGCGACAAGATTGTTATTGACTCTGTTTCCATAAATGCTCAGAGACCTTTTTCGTTCTCTTTTTTGAGGTTCCTCATAATGCTGCTTGTCTCCTATTTGGTGTTCTGCTTTTGGACATCTCGTGACATGTATCAGTGGAATCTAGATTTGAAAGTACGGCGGCAGAAAATTCTTTTATCCATCTTTGTCTTCATACAAATCATGGTTTTACTTGCTGTGACACAGCTTATTCATCCCGCTCAGTATTTTGATTCAACTCGTGAATTAAACGGCGGAGCTTTTATAGGCGATGAGAATCAGTATAATTACTTAGCTAATGCCATCATAAATGGCCATACTTATTTGGATCTCCCTGTTCCGGAATGGATGCAGAAGATGACAAATCCTTATGATGCATCTGCGAGAGCGCAATTATCTTTCAAAACCGGCGAGCCTACGTACTGGGATTATGCTTTTTATAATGGAAAATATTATTGCTATTTTGGAGCATTGCCTGCATTGTCGCTCTTCGTCCCCTTTAAACTCATAACTGGACATGATTTGAGGACTGATTATGCTGTCGCTTTGATGACAGTATTTTTAGTGCTTGCGGCGGTATTCTTTTTGTACTCATTCATGAAAAAATACATCAAGCCATCCTTCGGGCTATTCCTAGTGTCCTTGCTCTTGCTCGTGACTGGAAGCGGTGTCCTGACACAAGCGTTTTATCCGATGATCTATTCTTTACCAATCCTTTTTTCTTTGGTTTTAACTTTAACAGGACTTGGCTTATGGATTAATGCAAGAAAAGATACTGGTGAGCTGTCTAAGCTACATCTTTTGATTGGTGCGATTTGTATAGCATTAAATCTTGGATGTAGACCTCAATTTGTTCTGGTGGTCTTCGTCGCTTTTCCGATATTCTGGTCTGAAATCAGAGAGAGGTTTTTCTTCTCTGTGAGAGGTATTTGGAACACGCTTGCCGTTATAGTGCCTTTTCTTCTTGTGGGTGGGGTAACTATGGCGTATAATTATGTCCGGTTTGATTCTTTCTTTGATTTTTGGCGCTACGTATAATCTAACTGGTTTTGATATGGTTCATCGATCCTATGCCTTGTCGAGGATTC
>ENA-OQNF01000135-OQNF01000135.1-human-gut-metagenome-genome-assembly--contig:-NODE-135-length-11421-cov-2.429166_pt1 | contig 11421 bp, 8 predicted proteins | sample MGYA00242628_ERZ504878 | MGnify/ENA primary metagenome ERZ504878 (study PRJEB26092, sample SAMD00036383) | human gut metagenome | host: Homo sapiens | study: EMG produced TPA metagenomics assembly of... | reverse complement strand
TTGAAAATCATCTTGTGTTCAATCATCTCACCTTCTTTGAAGCCAAGTTTATCCATTACACTGGCAATACGATCTGAAGAGAACAAACGCATCAAATCATCTTCCAATGATACAAAGAACACAGATGAACCCGGGTCCCCTTGGCGACCGGCACGACCACGCAACTGACGGTCCACGCGGCGACTTTCATGACGTTCCGTACCGATAATAGCCAAACCGCCCGCAGCTTTCACTTCCGGACTCAGCTTAATGTCGGTACCACGACCTGCCATGTTAGTAGCAATAGTCACGATACTCTTCTGACCTGCCTGTGCCACAATATCCGCCTCTCTTTGATGCAGTTTCGCATTCAACACATTATGCTCAATCTTGCGCATAGCAAGCATTTTGCTCAACATTTCAGAGATTTCCACCGAAGTGGTACCTACCAGAACAGGACGTCCTTCTTTTACCATTTCTTCAATCTCTTCGATAACAGCTTTATACTTCTCACGTTTTGTCTTATAAACGCGATCATTCATATCTTTACGGGCAATAGGACGATTCGTCGGAATAACAACGACATCCAATTTATAAATATCCCAAAGTTCTCCCGCTTCCGTTTCCGCTGTACCGGTCATACCCGACAATTTATGATACATACGGAATAGTTCTGTAAAGTGATGGTAGCAAAAGTCTGGGTAGCAGCTTCCACCTTCACGCCTTCTTTGGCCTCAATAGCCTGATGTAAACCGTCAGAATAACGACGGCCTTCCATAATACGTCCTGTCTGTTCGTCAACAATCTTAACCTGTCCGTCGATTACAACATATTCGTCATCCTTTTCGAACATAGCATAAGCCTTCAGCAACTGGTTGATAGTGTGTACGCGTTCAGACTTGATAGCGTAATTTGTCATCAGTTCATCTTTCTTGGCCAGCTTTTCTTCTTCTGTCAGATCTGTCTCATTTTCCAAAGCAGACAATTGGGAAGTAATATCAGGCAAAACGAATAAAGTAGGATCTGCCGCATTTCCTGTAATCAGGTCGATACCTTTATCGGTCAAATCTACGCTGTTTTTGCTTTTCATCAATTACGAAATACAATGGATCAGTGGCTTCAGGCATACGCTTGTTATTCTGTTCCATATAAATTTCCTCGGTCTTCAGCATACCTGCCTTAATACCTTGTTCACTTAGGAACTTGATTAATGGCTTATTTTTGGGGAGTGCCTTATGACTACGGAACAATGCCAAAAATCCCTCTTCCTGATCTTTCTTGTCATCCGATGCAATCAAGCGTTTGGCATCGGCCAAATATTGGGTAGCCAACTTTTTCTGAGCTTCAAACAGACGCTCTACTAAAGGACGAAGTTGTTCAAACAACTGATCCTCACCTTTAGGAACAGGACCGGAAATAATCAACGGAGTACGAGCATCGTCAATCAATACAGAGTCCACCTCATCGACAATAGCATAATTATGTTTACGCTGCACCAAGTCTTTTGGACTGACAGCCATATTGTCACGCAAGTAATCGAAACCGAATTCATTATTCGTGCCGAAAGTGATATCGGCCATATAAGCTCTGCGGCGCGCATCTGAATTAGGCTGGTGTTTATCAATACAGTCCACACTCAATCCATGGAACTGATACAATGGCCCCATCCATTCCGAGTCACGTTTTGACAAGTAATCATTAACAGTAACTACGTGTACACCATTACCGGTCAGTGCATTCAAAAATACAGGTAAAGTGGTCCACTAACGTCTTACCTTCACCAGTAGCCATTTCGGCAATTTTGCCTTTATGTAACACTACGCCACCGAATAACTGTACATCGTAATGCACCATGCTCCATACCATGTCATTGCCACCAGCAATCCAATGGTCTGCCAAATAGCTTTATCGTCCTCAATACGCACAAAATCTTTTCCTTGAGCAGCCAATTCACGGTCAAAATCGGTAGCGGTTACAATCAATTCCGGATTTTCAGAGAAACGGCGTGCAGTGTCTTTTACAATGGCAAAAGCCTGCGGAAGTACATCATCCAGTGCCTTTTCATATTTTTCCAGCACTTCTTTTTCCAGTTTGTCTATCTGCGCGAAGATGCCCTCACGATCTTCCAGTTCTGTAGTTTCGATAGTACCTTTCAATTCTTCTATCTTCTTTTGTTCCTCTGCAGCCGAATCAGAAATGTATTTCTTTAATTCTACTGTTTTTGCACGAAGCTCGTCATTGCTCAATTTGGCAATTTCCGGATAAACAGCCTTTACTTTATCAACCCATGGCTTGATTTCTTTCATGTCACGAGTGGCCTTATTTCCAAATAATTTGCCAATAAATTCATTAAATCCCATTGTATTTTTTTGTTTTTATTATTTTCTAATTTGATTACTTTTGAAAATGCAAAGTTACAATAAAATGCAGATTAATTTGCACTTCTCTCCTTAATATTATTTTCTGATGTCTGTCATTGGTGCCAGAACGGCTGCATTAGGAGCACGAATACGCATATAATGAGCTATGGTGGGTGCTATATTACCTATTTTTACAGGCGCATGGATTATTTCCGGTTTTATTCCGTTCCCAATGAAAATCAATGGAGCCGACGCATACGAATAGCGTTGCACCTGCGTATCAAGCGAATGTTCACGGAACACAGTCCAACCTGGTAAAACTTCTATCCACAAGTCTCCAGAACATATCGGGTTATAGTAATTCTTTATTTTATCAATGGTAGGAGTCCACGCCCCCAATTGTAAACGTTGTGAAGAATATACATCTTTCACCCCACTGAACTGTACCAAAAATTCTGCCGCACGGTTCAATATCTCGGACATATTCAGTTGTTTCTGCTCTATCAGCTTATGATTCAAATATATTTGTTGCTCAAAATGTGCCTCCACCCATTGCCCTTCACCGTAAATAGCAGCCAAATAAAGGTTTAACAGAGCAGAACAACGTTCAATATGGAATTCTCCACCCGGTATTTTATATTGAGGAGGATCAACAGGATCTGTGTCAGCATATCCTGTAGAGGTTATAAAGAATAAAGTATTGTTCAAACCAACTTTCCGGTCTATCAATTCCAATAATTCAGCAATACTGTTATCCAAGCGTACATATGTATCCTGCATTTCCATCGGGAGTTCTGCAGGAGCCTTATGATCATAATTCCCGGCATAATATGCTAGTGACAAAAAGTCCGGAACAGCATCCTTTCCAATGGAAGTATTACTCAAACAAGCATTAACCAAACGGTTTACCTCATCATTAGCATAGGGACTTGTTTTCAATTTACGGTATTTATTTTTCCGTTCATCATCGAAATTATGCTTGAACGTAACTTGTTTGTTCTCGCTAGTCAAATATTTATAGACAGTCACAGGCAAATAAGGCGCCCACGACATATTGCCGATACGGAAATCTAGTCCTTCACGGTCATTATAAGTAGTCACCCATGCAGGAAATATACCGTAATATGTGCTGCCACTCCATTTTCCTGTTTCATCATTCAACCAGAATGCACCTTTCGAAGCATGGCCGGCAGCTAACACCGCCATTTCACGTGTAGGAGCGATAGAATAAACTTCAGCTACTCCTTGTGTGGCTATTACCAACTCATCTGTCAAAGTCGACACCTTCATTTTCTGCGGAGAAGTAGACTCTGAAGTATAAATGCCCATAAAATCAGCATCGTCCACACAATTAAGGACTCGAAGAGTACTGCGGTCCATCCAGTTATCCCCCACGATTCCGTTGGTATAAGGTGTAGTACCAGAATAAATGGCCGCCACAGCTGATGACTTATCTACATTAATAAAATCATATTCGGCATTCCGATAAATCCGTCCTTCTTTCCACAACCGCTTAAAGCCACGTTCACCGTATAAAGCCGAAAAAGCCTCTATATAATCAGTCCGCAATTGGTCAATAGTCAATCCGACCACTAACCTAGGGACCGCAGGAATGTTCTGTGCCTGCAACCCTGTTAATGCGATAACAGTCAAAAGAGAAGTTAAGATGCGTCCTTTCATTTATTGTTTTGTCTGTAATATAATAAAACGTGGTTTGCAGAACATATTAACAAACACAGTGCCAAAGGTAATACCGTTACGTTGAATTTTTGCTGTATAAACGGCATTATCATCATAAAAGATGTTAAGCACACTATATTTATTGTATGATAGTAGTCTTTTTTACCTTTTATAGCTCGATAAACCATAACCGGAAGATAAATTAAAGGGATAGGATTCAATAAAAGGATAAGCCAATTGGACCCTACCGTAGGATGAGTAGAAAAAAAGACCAAGAAAGTGATGACACATCCCGCCAATCCTTGTACACCGAAAAGAAGCAAATCCCAAATCCAGATTATTTTCCTGATTTTAAACTGCAACCACCCTACAAAGCAAGTAACTCCTATTAAAATAAAGACACACACCATGGGTGACAACGGAAAGCCTTCCCTAACGTCCTCTGGTTCTACATCCACTACCTTTTTTTCATGCAGAATCAAAGGACGCACGCTGTCACCTACTACTATAGTTGCTTTTTTTGCTGCCTCCAACATATAAAAAGGAGCGAACATCTGCTTACGCGTATCAATAGACTTATCAGCTTCACTGCCCAAACACATATCAATGCCCAGCTCATCCCATTCGTGCCCTTTAGTATATTGATGGACAATATCCCGAAAAGAGAGTCTCTCTTTTCCTTCAGAATAAACAACCTTTCCTTCAATACACTTTTCTATTATATCACGCGCACGTGTAGTGCAATTATCATAGAAAAAGTTATAACGATAAACCCTATTCTTCGGCAGATAATTCTCTTCCAGCAATCTTCTGAGTTTCTGTTTTTCCGAAATAGTCAAATTCAATGTCTGCTGATAGACCGAGGAACCACGCATAGCATAACTACCTTCAAAATAAGGATAACGGGTTACGCCCAATTCATAATCAGTCTCTCCTTTGACAAAACGATAGATAAAACAGGGAGTATTAAAGCTGAACATACCATAATTAAACACCCAGTCCTCTCCACGTGCCGTATCCTCATAGCGCAATGCCGTATGCCCGAACAAAGCATATATTTCTGTACCGGGAGCACAAGTCATCAGACTCACCTTTATATTATCCTCCTGACCTCTAATCGATTGACTCAAGGAAAAGAATAACAAAATCAATGCTATAATTAATTTATTCATAAAATCCATTTTCTGTTTACCGATGCAAAAGTACACCTAAATATTAATTAATTCCTCACAAATACCATTTTTTATTGCTATTCCTATTTATTTTTTACGTTACTTTGCAGCCGAAAAAGCAAAGTTGTGAATTTAATAATCGACATAGGAAACTCAGTAGCTAAATTGGCTATATTTGACAAAGGCGAGTTAGTTGAAGTATTTCGTGGCTCCAATCATTCTTTAGATTGTCTCCCGATGCTTTGTTCTCGATACCCCTTGAAACGAGGTATCATAGCTTCTGTCATAACACTAAGCAATACTATCCGGCGCCAACTGGGAAGATTGCCTTTTAATATCATCGAATTAAGTCATGAAACCCCTGTTCCTATCACTAATTTATATAAAACGCCTCAAACACTGGGTATGGACCGTTTAGCAGCTGTGGTTGCAGCAAACTGGCTGAAGCCTGGACACGATGTACTGGTTATTGACGCAGGGACCTGTGTTACATACGATTTTATCGATGCCGACGGATCCTATCATGGGGGCAATATTTCTCCAGGAATGCGTATGCGTTTCAAAGCATTGAACATATTCACCGACAAACTCCCCAAAGTAAGCGCCAAAGGAGAAGTTCCGATGTATGGGCAATCTACAGAAACAGCTATCCGGGCAGGGGTCATTCGCGGAATGGAATTTGAAATGGGCGGGTATATCACCCATCTTCAAAAGAATTATCCGGGACTTTTGGTTTTTTTAACGGGCGGAGATGAATTTTCTTTTGATACAAAATTAAAAAGTATCATCTTTGCAGATAGATTTTTAGTATTGAAAGGTTTAAACAGAATATTAAGCTATAATGATAAACTATAAAAGACTGATTAGTGCGTCAATATTACTCACAGTCACAGGGCTAGCCGTAGCCCAAACAAGCACAAATTCTCCCTATACACGCTACGGCTTTGGTCAGTTAGCTGATCAAAATTTTGGTAACAGTAAAGCGATGGGAGGAATAGCATACGGCTTGCGAAACGGCTACCAAATCAACGCATCTAATCCGGCATCTATACAGCCATCGATTCATTGACATTCTTGTTCGATGCAGGAATGACCCTTCAAAATGCGAACTTCAAGGATGGTAATGTAAAAACCAATGCTAAAAATTCAAGCTTTGATTATTTGGCTATGCAATTTCGCCTATGGAAAAAAATGGGGATGACAGTTGGGTTTCTTCCATTTTCCACAGTAGGTTACAGCATCTCCAAAACACATGATTTTGAGGATGTTAACAATAACGGGAAGTGGAGCGAATCTTATGATGGCGACGGAGGTTTTCATCAAGTTTTCATAGGATTAGGTTATAAAGTTTTTAATAATTTGTCTGTTGGTGCAAATTTTTCGTATCTTTATGGAGATATTACTCATCAATCCATGACAACTATTGGAGCGACAGATACACGTAGTATTAAATTAGACAAATTTTCTATCAGTGATTATAAATTAGATTTTGGTTTACAGTATACTTATAAGTTAAATAAAAAAACACTATTAATATAGGTGCTGTTTATACCTTGGGACGTACCTTGCATGGAGATGCATATAAGTATCATCAAACAGGTGCGGAAAGTAATGGTTCTATCTATGTACAGTCACAAACTGGCGATACTATTCCGAATCCGTTTAAAATGCCACATACATTTGGTATAGGGCTTACATATGTATATGATAACCGCTTAACTATAGGGGTTGACTATACTTTACAAAAGTGGAATACAGCCGATCTAGCTTGGAGTAAGTTCAATAAAGAAAGTGTGGAAATGAATAGCCGTACAAAAATAGCTTTTGGTGCGGAATTCGTACCAAGTTATATCAGCCACAACTATCTGAAACGTATTCGTTACCGTATGGGGGCCTATTATTCAAGTCCTTATAATAAGGTCAGCTATACTAGTCCGGACACAGGAACAACCAGTTTCCAAGACGGTGCACGCGAATATGGTGTCAGTATTGGGTTTGGACTTCCCATGTTCCAAAGTAAATCTATGCTGAACATTTCCGGGCAATACATTAAAGTCAGTCCTAAATTTAAAGGATTAATGGAAGAAAATTATTTGAGAATCAATATTGGACTTACTTTCAATGAACGTTGGTTCATGAAGTGGAAAGTTGATTAATAAAATGGAGAGAAGCAAATAAATAACAACAACTAAATTTATATACGATGAAAATGAAGATGGTAACAGCGCTGTTCGTTCTTTCCTTAGGTTACGACAGCTTCTTTCGCTCAGACCGGAGCGTCAGACGGATCAAGATTCGGACATGGTGAAGACAGTATCCGATGCTTGAAAAATATCAGTATTTACACTGAGTATGTTAAGACTAACAATTTCAAGGATGCTTACACTCCTTGGATGAGTGTATTTACAGAAGCCCCCAAAGCTCAAGTAAGCACTTATACTAATGGTGCAAAAATTCTTCGTGCCTTAATAGCCGGTGAAAAAGATGCAGCTAAACAAAAACAATACTTTAACGAACTGATGAAAGTTCACGACCAACGCATCCAATATCTGGACGATTTGAACAAGTTGGTTAAAAGAGATGCTACAAAAGGCTCAATCATCGGTATGAAGGCCCATGACTACTTCACAATGGGTGGCCAAGACATGAATGAAGCATATAACATGTTCAAAGAAGCCATTGAACTTGAAAAAGAAAACTCTGACTACTTTGTATTACAAGAGTTCATGGATGCAGCTGCCCGTAAAATGAAAAGTGATGAATCATACAAAGAACAATTCATTCAAGATTATTTATTTGCATCAGGAGTTGCTGATGGAGCTTTGAAAGCCGCTACAAAGGAAAATGACAAAAAATTATTGAAAGTGGCAAAAGACAATATTGACGCATTCTTCATTAATAGTGGTGTGGCAACTTGTGATAATTTACAAGCAATTTATGCTCCGAAAGTTGAGCAAAACAAGACTAATTTGGATTATCTGAAACAGGTTATCTCTGTAATGCAGATGTTAAACTGTACAGAACAAGAAGCTTACTTTGCTGCATCTGAAGCTGCACATGCCATCGAACCGACAGCAGAAACGGCTGTAGGTTGCGGATACATGTATTATAAGAAAGGCGATATGGACAAATGTATCGACTATTTTGATCAAGCTATCAATTTAGAACAAGACCAATTAAAGAAAGCTGATTATGCATATAAAACCGCTGCCATTTTATTAGTAAGAAACAGTTGAGCAAAGCAAAACAATATGCACTGAAAGCGATCTCGTTAGATGGCAACAACGGTAAACCTTACATTTTGATTGCTAACATGTATGCATCAAGTCCTAATTGGAGTGATGAAGCAGCATTGAACAAATGCACTTATTTTGCAGTTATCGACAAATTGCAAAAAGCAAAAAGCGTAGATCCTAGTGTTGCTGAAGAAGCAAACAAACTAATTAGTACTTATGCAGCCCATACCCCCAAAGATGCTGATTTGTTCTTCCTCAGTTTAAAGAAAGGTGACTCTGTTACAATCGGCGGATGGATTGGTGAAACAACAACTATCAGATAATTATGTCGTCTGAAAAAGAACAAAAATCACACTTTATATTCTTAAACATAACAGTTGCCGTTTGGACAACTGTTATGTTTGTTTTATTTCCAGCATGCTCAAGAGGCGAAAAGAATCTGGCAGAAGCTATTACAGAAAGAGATTCGTTGCCCAGCATGAAAACATTGGGAGTTACTACCCTTATATCCGATTCCGGTATCACCCGCTACAAAATTATCACAGAAGAATGGGAAATTTATGATAAAAAGAATCCTCCTTATTGGGCATTTGAAAAAGGAGTTTATTTGGAAAAATTTGATTCCCTATTCCATATTGATGCCAGCATAAAAGCCGATACAGCTTATTACTACGAGAAAAAGAAACTTTGGGAATTGAGAAGCAATGTGCATATCCGCAGCCAAAGAGGCGACAAATTTGACACAGATCTGCTCTTTTGGGATGAAAAGCAGGAAAGGGTCTATTCTGACAAATTTATCCGCATTGAACAAGAAGATAAAATCATTACCGGTTATGGATTTGAATCTAACCAGCAAATGACAGAATATCAAATTTATAATAACACAGGTATTTTCACTGTAGAAGATACAGCACCAGCAGACAGTACAAAAGCTGTTGCAAATAGCACTAGAACTGATTCGATACGCTAATTCACTCACTATTATGGGTATTATTATACAGATTCTTATTACAATGGCTTTTTCCGCTTTTTTTTCCGGAATGGAAATAGCCTTTGTTTCATCCAATAAATTACGTTTTGAAATGGATCGTAACAACCAAAGCATAAATTCACGTATACTTTCCATCTTCTTTCATAATCCGAACAATTTTATCTCTACCATGTTGGTAGGAAACAACATCGCTTTAGTTATTTACGGTATATTGATGGCACAAGTCATTGAACAAAACTTGTTGTCAGGATTGATAGACAACCACTTTTTATTAGTACTAATCCAAACAATTATTTCCACATTAATCATTTTGGTCACAGGAGAATTCCTACCTAAAACCTTATTTAAGATTAACCCCAATTTCACTCTGAATATTTTTGCAGTTCCCACTTACATTTGCTATGTCTTACTCTATCCCATCAGCAAGTTTGCTTCGGGAATATCCAATATATTACTTTACATTGTAGGCATTAAAACAAATAAAGAAGCTAATGAAAAAGCTTTTACTAAAGTCGACCTAGATTACTTTATTCAAAGTAGTATACAAGATGCTCAAAATGAACAAGACATAGACACCGAAGTCAAGATATTCCAAAATGCACTAGATTTTTCGAATATTAGAATTAAGGATTGTATGGTACCTAGAACCGAAATTGTTGCTATCGAATATGGAACTCCCATAGAAGAATTAAAAGCCCGCTTCATTGAAAGCGGAATAAGTAAAATTATTGTCTATAAAGAAAACATTGACAATATTATAGGTTATATACATTCCTCTGAAATGTTTCGTGAACAGACAGACTGGACTAAGAGTGTCCGCCAATTGCCTATTGCTCCTGAAACGATGGGAGCGCATAAGCTGATGAAATTATTTATGCAACAAAAGAAATCCTTAGCTGTAGTAGTCGATGAATTCGGAGGTACATCCGGCATCGTGGCGCTAGAAGATTTAGTGGAGGAAATTTTCGGCGAAATAGAAGATGAGCATGATACAACTTCTTACATTGCCAAATCCGTCGGTGACAATGAATACATCCTTTCCGGACGTCTGGAAATAGAAAAAGCCAATGAATTGTTCTCACTTGACCTACCGGAAAATGATGATTACCAAACTATCGGTGGACTCATCCTGCACCAATACCAAAGTTTCCCCAAAATACATGAAGAGATCATTTTCGATAAATTCCATTTCAAAATAATTAAAGTAACAGCAACAAGAATTGAATTAGTAAAGTTGAAAGTAATCGAATAACAGATTTTTTTCACAATAAAATAGCTTGTAAGCTGCATTTTTTGTATCTTCGTGCGCTAAATCTATGAAGTATAAAAAAACAATAAACAAAAATAGTAAAATTAAATGGCAACATTACAAACAATCAGAAGTAAAGGCCCTCTGTTGGTCGTTGTAATCGGACTTGCCCTCTTCGCATTCATTGCCGGAGACGCATGGAAGGTTCTCCAACCACATCAGGGTAAACAAGACGTAGGTGAAGTAAATGGAAAAACACTTACAGCACAAGAGTATCAAAAAATGGTAGATGAATACACAGAAGTCATAAAATTGACACAAGGTGTTTCTGCATTAAATGACGACCAACTGACTCAAGTGAAAGACCAAGTATGGCAATCTTACGTAAATAACCAATTAATCGCAGCGGAAGCTGCAAAATTGGGGTTGACCGTCAGCAAAGCTGAAGTTCAAGCAATCATCGAGGAAGGTACTAACCCATTGTTGATGCAAACCCCGTTCCGCAATCCGCAAACCGGTGCTTTCGACAAAGATATGCTGAAAAAATTCCTAGTGGATTACGCTCATCTGGACGCAAGCAAAATGCCTGCACAATATGTAGAATACTATCAAAAGATGGGAGCTTTTTGGAATTTTATTGAAAGACTTTGATACAATCCACTTTAGCTGAAAATATCAGAACCTGATTGCAAAATCATTGATTTCAAATCCGGTTGCAGCTGAAGATGCTTTTATATCACGTACTGAACATCAG
>ENA-OQNF01000133-OQNF01000133.1-human-gut-metagenome-genome-assembly--contig:-NODE-133-length-11509-cov-1.824723_pt1 | contig 11509 bp, 13 predicted proteins | sample MGYA00242628_ERZ504878 | MGnify/ENA primary metagenome ERZ504878 (study PRJEB26092, sample SAMD00036383) | human gut metagenome | host: Homo sapiens | study: EMG produced TPA metagenomics assembly of... | reverse complement strand
ATATCGTTCAAATCAACCAAAGGCACTATATCCTTAATCAGATGTTCTTTGCCGTCCTGCATACGCATAGTAGCCATTTGTGCGATTGAGCCTATAGCTTTTGCCAACCCCTTACGGGCTGCTAATGTACCTGTAATCATAGTGGTTGCAACCGCACCACCTACTCCGACTACCAGTACGCCTAAACGACCGGTTGCCGGCTTAATGTTTTCTTTCATTGCCATTGAATTATTTTAGTTTAAAAAATTGCTCAAATTTAGGGTATTTTACCCAATATAGATTAGTCTTTTTATCCGATTTAATACTCTGTTAGTAAGATTTAAGTTAAAACGTCATGTGCAGACTGATTCTAAGCCCGGATTTATCTATATTAGGTAAATCGCGGTAAGTCAAACGCCATACATAATCCACCCGGAGCACTTTTAAAATATTCTCAACACCTACCCCTACCTCCACATACGGAGTGTGTCCCATAGTAGTGCTTCCTGCCGGAAAGGCAAACAATCCTTCACTGAATTCCGGATTGTTCTTGTCGCTCAGATTTCCATAAATTCCCCGACAGGACAACACTTCGCGCCATTTCAATTTTTTCAACAACGGAATGCGGTTGAAAAGGAAACCGTTCAAAAAGTAAGTCACATCCCACGAGGCATATTCATCGTTCATAAATTCCATTGCATTCATCAGCGAGTAAGACTCCGGCTGAATGGTGTAGGACAAGTTGGCATTGGGAATGATAAGCAGCGGAAAAGGAACTTTATTCCACACCTTACCGGCTTTCAGTATGACGTCCGTATAGCCGAAAGCCGAGAACCAGAAACGTTTCTGAAATCCTGCCTCCGTATAATGATACGTATAGTCTCCACCCAGCACTCCTTTGGCGGCCATTGTATGCGTCAGCGTAAATACCGGAGCATCCAAAGATACCGGAAAACGGTTCCACTGTGTCTGAAAGAACTTCTCATTAGGAGCATAACGCAGTTTAAGTTCCAGTTCACTGGTCGAAATACTTTTTACAAACGACTTATCTTTATCCTGCCTGATGAAAGGAATGAGATGCGAAGATTCATCTTTCCGCAGACGTGTGGTCACTTGAAAGGAGAAGCCCGAATGAAACTCGTTCGTATACGTCAGTTCCGCTTTCCGCTGATAGCCGATACGGTCGTCCTTCTGGCGTTTCAATGCCAAGAAAACGTTATCCTGACTGGTATAGAGATAATGTTGCCCATACTGGTTGACATCGGACAAATAACGGAGTTTCAAAGAGTGAATCGGAAACTCATTGGCATACTCTTTTTCTTATGGAAAGATATTCCAGTTCCGCCAACCCTTTCACACGTTCGTCGCGGAAACCGTACGCCACATATCCCCTGCCGAACAAATGCGGATTAAGCCATGCCGTTGTCATTCCACCGGCACGCACACGCACTCCTTCCAGCGCATTACCGCTAATCGTGGTGTTCATCATACCTATATAGAATAAAGGCGCTTTCTCTTTGGGAGCGGGAATATACCCTGTAAACAACACTTTCAGCACCTTCTCTGTCCAATAGTATACCGGGTAACTGCGCAGCTGCGCCATCATCTTATCTACGGATGTCTCCTTTTTGCTCACCTCTGCAAGCCGATTGGCATCCCAATAAGCATCGGAATGGGTGGAAGAATCCATACCCTCAATTACTTTCTCCGGCCTACGAAACGCCTGCAAAGCATCATCATCAGGTTCGTAAATATAATTCCGGTAATAGACATCACGCTTCGCATAAATGCCATCGCTGTTATCCACCAGTTTAAATTCCGTAGTGATACTCTCATTTATGAGCTGCCTTGTGCCGTCTTCCGCACGATCGAAATTCTGTTCAATCTTCATGTAGTCCACAAAGTTCAGATTGATTTTCTGAGGAAAATTCATCACCACGCGGCGCACGAAATATGTGCTGTCCAACATGACGTACAGATGTCCTGTAAAACCAAACGATTCGGAATTGAAAGGCACGAAAGTCAAGTCCACACAAGACTTCCCGGCAACAGTCAGAGTGTCCATAAGATAATACTTATAGAATGAAGGTCCCAAGGAAGAAAGCGGACTGACAAACTTATTGGTGAATAACGTTATGTTATTTTGGTAAATATCCACGTCCGTCATAGTGACACTAATAGCCTGCTCCATGCCCTGTTGGGACAACATCTCGTCTACACCTGCCTGGCGACGCGCCTTCACCCGTTGCTTTTCGCTATGGGGCGATTTACGGTAATAATCCGTAGCCAGCAACTCGCGGTTGGACACAGCCAATACCGGTTTACCCGTAACAGCGGAAGTGTCCACGTAGTCGTCAAGAACTTGAACTTGCGATACAGCCATTTCTGCTGCTTCAGGCTATCGAAATTATTAATGGCAAACGTCATTTTCTCATAACGTTCCCGTTGCCAAAAATCACGTTCATCCGGCGAATAATCATCCCGATGTTCTATCATTTTCCGCACGAACTCCACTGCCGGATTATCCTTCTTCCTGTAACGCTCGCGCTTGGGCTTAACCACCACCTCGTCCAACGCATAAGTAGTAGGAGCAAGCGTAACCATTATACGTCCTCCGCGTGCCGGGTGAATCAACCGGGTGTATTCATGATAGCCCACAGCCGAAATCACCAGCCGGGCCTCAGGACGATAGGTTTTAAATGAAAAAACACCCTTGTCATCGGTCATTCCTCCCTCTGTGGTTCCCTTTAGATAGACCGAGGTATATGGCAATGGTTCCCTTGTCAGCGAATCAGTGACAACACCTTGCACTATGTATTGCGCTTTCAAAGGAGCAACAATTATCTGCATCAGCAGAAACAGCCTTATAAACAACCTCATACCTAACCTATCTATCATTCAGTGCGCAAAGGTACGGAAGAAAACTTTCCCTAAAAGTTCGGTTTCGCGGAATAAATGTTCTAAAAAACTCCTTTTAGTACAAAAACACTTCCCGTTAAAAGCCGTTGTATAGCGAAACGACGCTCCAGAAAGCATCGGAACAACCAATATATAACCTAAACAACTTGATTATGGAATGGATTTTCAACCAGCTCAGGGAACGCCCCGAACTTGCCATTTTCCTCACTATATTCCTGGGATTCTGGCTGGGGAAACTGCGTATCGGTAAGTTTACGCTGGGCACAGTGACCAGTGTACTGCTTGTAGGCGTACTGGTAGGGCAACTGAATATAGCCGTACCGGGTCCGATAAAGTCGGTATTTTTTCTACTTTTCCTTTTTGCCGTGGGCTATAAAGTGGGTCCCCAGTTCTTCCGCGGACTGAAAAAGGACGGATTACCCCAAGTAGGCTTTGCCGTACTGATGTGTGTATCCGTACTGTTAGTGACCTGGCTGCTGGCCCTGATGATGGGCTACAATGCCGGTGAAGCTGCCGGACTGCTGGCCGGTTCGCAAACCATCTCCGCCGTCATCGGAGTGGCAGAAGACACCATGGCCAATATGGGACTGGACGAGGCCCAACGACAAAGTTACGTCAACATCATTCCCGTATCCTACGCCGTCACCTACATTTTCGGTACGGCAGGCTCTGCCTGGGTCCTCTCTTCTTTAGGTCCTAAAATGTTGGGAGGATTAGAAAAAGTGAAAGCCGCCTGCAAAGAGCTAGAAACCCGAATGGGTACCAGCGAAGCAGACGAGCCCGGATTTGAACAAGCACGCCGTCCGGTAGTTTTTCGCGCTTACCGCATAGAGAACGATTGGTTTGGCAACGGCAAGACCGTTGACCAGCTAGAATCCTATTTTATTTCACAAGGGAAAAGATTGTTTGTTGAAAGAATGCGACATGGATCTTCCATTGTCAATGATATTATTCCCGGACAATTATTACAAAAAGGAGACGAAGTGGTACTGAGCGGAAGAAGAGAATTCGCCATTGGTGAGGAAGACTGGATTGGAGAAGAAATCGTCGATCCCCAACTGCTTGATTTCCCTGTGGAAGTACTCCCTGTCATGATACACAAAAAGCCATATTTCAACCAAAAATTGGATTTCATACGCCGTCAAAGCTTTATGCATGGAGTCAGTATACGCCGTATCAAACGGGCAGGTATTGATATCCCTGTTTTCGCACAAACCACTATCGACTGTGGAGATACTCTGGAATTGGTCGGTACTGAAAAAAAGAGGTGGAATCTGACTGACAAAAGAACTAGGATATACTAGACCCGCCCCACCAATGCCACAGATATGACATTTGTAGGACTCGGCATTTTACTAGGAGGTATCATCGGGGCACTTGCAATCCATATCGGCGGAGTACCTATTAGCCTGAGCACTAGTGGAGGGGCCCTGATAACCGGATTAGTATTTGGCTGGTGGCGCAGCAAACGCCCTACCTTCGGACAAATACCGGAATCCTCTTTATGGGTGCTGAATAATGTAGGCTTGAATATGTTCATCGCCGTAGTCGGCATTTCTGCAGGACCCAGCTTTGTACAGGGACTAAAAGAAGTAGGTCCTATGTTATTTATCATAGGTGCGTTGGCTACTTCCTTGCCTTTATTATTAGGGCTGATTCTAGCCAGATATGTATTCAAGTTCCATCCCGCCCTCTCTTTGGGATGCACGGCAGGAGCCCGTACTACCACTGCTGCATTGGGTGCCATACAAGAAGCAGTAGGCAGCGAAACGCCTTCTTTAGGATACACCGTGACCTACGCCGTAGGAAATACACTACTCATCATCTGGGGAGTAATCATTGTATTATTAATCAACTAAAAAAACTAAACTCATACATTATGGAATATTTAAGTAATAAAAGCAGCGTTGCCCGAATGGACAAGAATTTGGAAAAGATCAGCCCTTTCGAATTAAAAAACCGTTTGATTGAAATGGCAGATGAAAGTGTGAAGAAAATGGCACACGTCATGCTGAATGCAGGCAGAGGTAATCCCAACTGGATTGCAACGGAGGCTCGTGAAGCATTCTTTGCCTTGGGCGGTTTTGGCATTGAAGAGTGTCGCCGGGTCATGGACATGCCCGAAGGCATTGCGGTATTCCTACAAAAAACAGGCATAGCCCAACGTTTTGAGGAATACCTGAAAAAGCATGAAGGAAATGCGGGGGACAGATCTAATTGAAACGTACCTATAATTATATGCTGATGGAACATGCAAGCCGATCCGGACGAGCTAGTACACGAATGGACCGAAAGTATTGTAGGCGACCAATACCCCATGCCTGACCGCATCTTGAAATATACAGAAATTTTAGTACAGGATTACCTGAATCAGGAAATGTGCAACGGGCAACCCCCGCAAGGCAAATTCGATTTATTCGCCACCGAAGGCGGAACAGCAGGGATGTGCTATGTATTTGACTCGCTGGAAGAAAATTTCCTGCTACACAAAGGAGATAGTGTAGCATTGATGGTTCCTATCTTTACACCCTATATTGAGATACCCGAATTGACACGTTACGATTATGATGTGCTCAATATTCCTGCAAATACTCTAAATGAAGAAGGGCTTCATACCTGGCAATACAAAGTGGAAGATATCAATAAACTGCGAGACACGAAATACAAAGCCTTGTTTATTGTCAATCCAAGTAATCCACCCAGTTATCAGTTAAGCAAAGAATGTGTAGATGCCCTGAAAGACGTAGTAACACGCTGGAATCCCAATCTGATGATTATAACAGATGATGTATATGGTACTTTTGTCCCTGGATTCCGCAGCCTGATGGCTGATTTGCCACAGAACACAATTTGTGTCTACTCTTTCTCCAAATATTTTGGAGCGACCGGTTGGCGCCTTGCTGTAATTGCCTTACATGAGAAAAATGTATTCGACAGAATGATTGCTAATCTGCCCCGCAAACGAAAAAGCGAACTAGCCAAACGCTATGGCAGCTTGAGCATGCAAGTAGAAAAACATTAAATTCATTGACCGTATGGTGGCAGATAGCCGTCAAGTAGCCTTGAACCATACAGCAGGACTGTCCTTGCCACAACAAATGCAGATGTCACTCTTTGCTTCTTTTTCATTGCTGGACAAAGAAAACACGTATCGTCATGCCATGCTTAATTTAATCCATACCCGTCTGAAAGCATTATGGGACAACACAGGGTTCATTCTCCCCGACGATCCACTAAGGGCTGGTTATTATTCAGAGATAGACATGCTGGTATGGGCCAAAAAATTTTACGGAGATGAATTCGTACAACATCTGCAGACAACTTATAATCCATTGGACGTAGTATTCCGTCTTGCCAATGAAACAGGACTGGTCGTATTGAATGGTGGCGGATTCGACGGACCCGAATGGAGTGTACGTGTATCACTTGCCAACCTGAACGAGAAAGATTATATCAAAATCGGACTCAGTATCCGCAGAATTCTGAATGAATATGCTGACAAATGGAAATCTGAAAAGAAATAAAAAATTAAGAACGTCCGCCGTGAAGTCTGCTTGACCTAACCGGCGGATCTCTTTTTTATATAAAGGTTTTTTGGATTATTTATTCCAAACCTTATCCCTATTTTAAAAATAAAATCCCTAGCTTTGCAGATCGAAAAAGGATTAGATTATGAAGCATATACGGAGCACTTTTTTTCTTCTAACCACTTTATTTATAATGGCTTCATGTGGCGAAGACCGCAGTGGGGAATACTATGCATTAGTTGGAGAGAATTTATGGATAGAGCAAATAATGAAAGAGCATTATTTGTGGTATGACAGTATTCCGGCAATAAAGGAAACGGACTATTTTGCCGAACCGGAAAACTTCCTGCAAAAATTGGTTTATACCAAGGCACAAAACGGAAAAGGAGACCCGTATTCGTATATAAAAACAAAAGAAACTTCCGATGCGGCCCGTTCCTACCTGCAACGTACTTCTACTTACGGATTTGATTTTGAATTAATGACCGATCCCACCGGAATCTCATCACACGTATTTGCCCGTATTTTATTCGTACTGCCCAATTCACCAGCCTCAGAAGCCGGATTGGAACGAGGGAACTGGATATCAGCCATTGGCAAAGAAGAGCTAACCAACAATAATTACGGATATCTGATGGAAGGTGGCAATACAACTTTCGCCAGAGAAAGCTTGGTTTTTGATGAGGAAGGTAATTCCAGCTGGATTGCAACAGATACAGTCAAAGTAGCAGCATCACGACCCGTAGAATTGAATCCGTTCTATATAGATACCATATATGAAGTATCCGGAAGAAAAATAGCCTATATGGTCTACAATGAATTCAGTACAGGCCCCAATAACCAGGCAACAGATACAGAATACAGGGAACAAATGAAACAGATATTCGCCCGGTTCAAAGGGCAGTCACCCGATGCTTTTATTCTGGACTTACGATACAATCCCGGTGGTTATCTGAGTTGTGCCACAGATTTAGGAAGTTATCTGGCACCCGCAGTAGATCTAGGGAAAGTATTTTGCACAACTTTGTATAATAATATCAGTGACCCGCAAAAAGTTGATTTCCCCCTCAACACAGGACTTGCTTCCGAAAACTTGAATTTAAGCAAGCTTTATGTACTAACAAGCAAATTTACTGCATCGGCTTCAGAAGCTGTCATAAATTGTCTCCGTCCATATATAGGCACAGAAAATGTAGTGGTAATAGGTGAAACGACTGTTGGCAAAAATGTAGCCATGGAACCATACCAAGATGAGCGTTACAACTTTATTTTATGGCCGGTAGTGGCATACGTTCTCAACTCGGCAGGACAAGCCAACTATGTAAATGGCATCACCCCCGATTTCACATTGAGCGAACGTAACCTCATCTCCCCTCTCTACCCACTGGGAGACACCCAAGAGTATTTATTGAAGAACACCATAGCTTATATTACGACAGGAAGTATGCCCGACCTGCCACAAGCAGAAGAACAAGTATCAAAAGGAAAAATTATCTATAACTCACTGATTCGAAGAAGTATGAACGGCATACGGCTACGGTAGTCTGACTTATCCAGATACAACGCCCCATTTATTAAAGACCATGTTTAATGCATTTTAAACATGGTCTTGTTTTTTCTGAAAAGAGAACTTATTAAAAACAAAACGGGCATAACAGATGTTATGTACCCAAATAACCATTAAAAACCTGACTTAACAATGAAAAAAGTATTTATTGCAGCAGCTTTGGCTGCCATGATTGTTTCCTGTGGCTCTAAAGGAAACAAAAGTGCTGAAATAATAGCCGAAAGTGAAAGTGACTCTATTTTCGCTGTGAACGACAGCACACTGGGTGAGTTACAAACATATAGCTATGAAGGTATTCTGCCAGCTGCCGATGCCGAAGGAATCAACTATCAACTGACGCTTCAGGAGGCAGGCCAAGACTCACTGGGAACGTACAATCTGACGACCACTTATTTAGGAACAAAAGATGGTAACCAGGCATTTACCGACAGTGGTACAGTTGTAACTATTATTGGAATTCCTAATGACAGCACCGCTATCGTTTATCAATTAGTTTCCGCTACTCCGGGACACGAAAAGACAAACTTTTTGGCAGAGGGTGACAGTGCACTGACAATGATTGGCAAGGACTTCAAGAAAGCTGTTTCTAAACTAAATTACACTTTAAAAAAGAAACTCTAATTAACCCGGCAGCAAAAAATTCACTAAAGAACAGACTGTTAGTGAACAAAAACATAAGCTGGCCGTTGTATGAGAGAAACTAGACGAAAACAATTAGTATTAACTTAAACAAAAACTTGACATGAAAAATTAATTCCTATCCTACTGGCGGTCTTTGCCTTGGTATCTTGCGAGAAGACCCGGACATGGACAAATTGGACAATGAGTATCTGGTATTCACCAGTCATGACACTAGTACTAAATTCAATGATTTCAGTACTTATTATATCCCTGACAGCATCCTGATCATCGGTGACAAGAAAGACCCTGAATACTGGAAGGACGAGAATGCACAGACCATCATCAATGCATTCAAGACTAAGATGAACGCTGCCGGCTACACCGCAGTTGATAAAGACGACGCCGACCTCGGTCTACAGGTGAGTTATGTAGCAAGTACTTACTATTTCCATGGCTACTACAATGACGGTCCTTGGTGGGGCTATTACCCCGGTTATTGGTATCCCGGATACTGGGGCGGCAATTGGGGAGGTGGATGGTACTATCCCTATCCTATCACTTACAGCTATAGCACTGGTTCATTGCTGGCCGACATGATTAATTTAAAAAATGCTCCGGAAGGACAAAAAGAGAAATTAACTGTTGTCTGGAATGCATACATCAGCGGGTTGCTGGGCGGAAGTGGCAGTTTGAATGTAAACCGTACAACTACTGCCATCAACCAAGCATTCACTCAGAGTCCTTATCTGAAAAAATAAACGTAAGTGAAACAAGTATTCATTTAAAATAAAAGGAAATATGAAACTATAAATATTTACTCTCAGACTGATGGCGGTAGCCGCTATCGCCATAGCCTTTGCCCTGCCGGCAAAAGCACAGGTAACTCCGTTTACCTATTTCAATGTAGACTGGCAGTTCAACGCTCCTATCAGCAATAACTTTGCAAACAAAGCAAGCGGTTGGGGTATGAACTTCGAAGGTGGATATTATGTACTACCGGATTTGTCAATCGGTGCCTTCATCAATTATCATACCAACAATGAGTATATTTCACGTCAGACATTACCAATCAGCAATTCGGCAGCCCTGACAACCGACCAGCAACATTCCGTATTTCAGTTGCCTTTCGGTTTCGCGACACACTATCGCTTCAGTGACGGTGCATGCCAACCTTATATCGGATTGAAGCTGGGTGCCAACTATACCAAAATGTCCAGTGACTTTTACATTTACGAAGTGAAAGACAACACTTGGGGTTTCTATGTATCACCAGAAGTCGGTGTGAATATCTACCCTTGGACAAACAGTATCGGCTTCCATCTGGCAGCATTCTACAGCTACTCTACTAACAAGGGAACCGTATTTAACTATGATATGGATAAATTAAACAATTTCGGTTTCCGCCTTGGTGTGGCATTCTAAAGATTTCTAAACTATTCTGTTAAATAGGGGGATTATCCGTGCGCCAGGCAGGGGTAATCCTCTTTTTTTAATTAATAAAATTAAATTCTGACGGGAGTGTTAATATAATAGTTACTTTTGTATGATATTTATTCAGCTAATACAAAAATGTATGGAGAAATCCGATAGTATTATTATTATACCCACCTATAACGAAAAGGAAAATATAGAGACATTATCCGGGCTGTATTCGGACTGGAAAAATTCTTCCACATATTGATTATTGAAGATAACTCACCAGACGGCACGGCAACTATTGTCCGTAAACTGCAAACAGAATTCCCCGACCGTCTTTTCATGGTTGAGCGTAAAGGTAAATTAGGGCTGGGTACTGCTTACATTGCCGGATTCAAATGGGCGATAGAACATCAATATGATTTTGTATTTGAAATGGATGCCGACTTCAGTCATAATCCGAATGACCTGCCAAGGCTGTATAACAAATGTGCCGTTGAAGGCTATGATGTAGCTATCGGTTCACGCTATGTCAGTGGTGTGAATGTAGTGAACTGGCCGATGGGGCGTGTGCTGATGTCTTACTTCGCCTCCAAATATGTACGGATTATCACCGGATTACCCATACATGATACTACCGCCGGATTTAAATGCTATCGCCGTGAAGTCTTGGAAACAATCGGTCTGGACGGCATCCGTTTTAAGGGGTATGCATTCCAGATTGAGATGAAGTTCACTGCTTACAAGTGCGGATTCAAGATAGCCGAAGTTCCTGTGATTTTTGTCAATCGCGAATTAGGTACTTCAAAAATGAACGGAAGTATCTTCGGCGAAGCTGTACTAGGAGTCATTCAATTAAAACTGGGTAGCTGGTTCCGCAAATACCCACAAAAGAAAACAGTATGAAACGTACATGGATAAAGAATGCACGGATTGTGAATGAAGGCAAGATCTTTCACGGTTCGATAGTGATTGAAAATGAAGTCATAGCTGAAGTGCTGGCAGAAGAAACAGTTCCCGCCCAGCCTTGTGGAGAAATAATAGATGCGAAAGGCTATTATCTAATACCGGGAGTAATAGACGATCATGTACACTTCCGTGATCCGGGACTGACTCACAAAGCCGACATACATACTGAAAGCACAGCGGCGGCGGCAGGTGGAGTCACCAGTTTTATGGACATGCCCAACACCACTCCGCAAACTACAACCTTGGAAGCTTTGAATGCCAAGTTTGCGGATGCGGCAACCAAAAGCATCGTAAACTATTCATTCTATTTCGGAGCAACCAATACGAATGCGGATGTACTCCCCACACTAGATAAAAACCGGGTATGCGGTGTTAAATTATTTATGGGAGCCAGCACGGGAAATATGTTGGTAGACCGCATGGAAGTACTTAGAAAAGTATTTGACCAATGCAGGGATACTGATTGCAGCACATTGTGAGGAACAATCTATAATCAGCGCCAATACAACAG
>ENA-OQNF01000132-OQNF01000132.1-human-gut-metagenome-genome-assembly--contig:-NODE-132-length-11551-cov-2.811099_pt1 | contig 11551 bp, 13 predicted proteins | sample MGYA00242628_ERZ504878 | MGnify/ENA primary metagenome ERZ504878 (study PRJEB26092, sample SAMD00036383) | human gut metagenome | host: Homo sapiens | study: EMG produced TPA metagenomics assembly of... | reverse complement strand
ACACGTGAAGGAAGTTCGGGAGTTTTAGACCCCCATTCTGTATATCCATGGAGTTCAGGTCCTGCCCCCATAAACATAGAAGCCCAGTTTACTGCACTTGAAGAAGGAAGCACACTACGTTTTTTCAAAGTATAGCAACCTGCATCCATTAAAGTTTTAACATTTGGCATCTCAGCCTTTTCCACACTATAAGCCCCCCAACCGTCAAGGCCAATCAAGAACACATGGTCGGCTTTCCAATTCTGAGCAAAGCAAGAAAAAGTAAAGAATGTTATCAATATAGCAAATAAACGATTTTTTTTCATAGCAACTTATATTTTTCAGTTATACATATTATCTTAACAATTCTCCACACTATGAAATGATTGGATACTCTCCATCGGATAAACTTCCACTTACACACAATATTTCATCAAGAAAGGTGGAAACGATATCTAATCCCAATATTGGGAGATATCCCTATAATATGAAAAATTAAAAGATGAGCAAGCGCTGGTTTCCTTTCTCCAAACGCCTGCTCAGTTCAAATAGAGACATAAAAGCTGATTTCCATCACAGCTCCATCATACCTATTATCTATTTCAGACAAGCCTTCATTGCTTTAATGATCGCTGAGTCAAACCCTTCGTGATCCAATTCATTAATACCCTTGATAGTCATACCACCGGGCGTACACACCTTATCTATTTCCACACTGGGATGAGTATCATTATTCAATATCAAGGAAGCAGCCCCTTTCACAGATTGAGCAACCATTTTCTGTGCATCTTTCGGATAAATTCCTAATTCAATACCTGCCTGCATAGCTGCCTGAATATATTTCAAAACATATGCGATACCACATGAAGTCAAAGCCGTAGTAGCAGCCATCTGACTTTCAGGAATAAGAATAGCCAATCCTAATTCATTAAAGATATCCAGCATCAGTTGTTCTTGTTCCTTACTGGCGTTACGACTGGATATCAAGGTCATACTTTCCAGCTGAGATATAGCAGTATTGGGAATCAGACGGAATATAGTCTGTTCCGGGCCTACACTCTTCACCAATTGCTCAAAGGTTACACCGCCTGCGATAGAAACTAATACTTGTTGAGGAGTCAAATGAATCACACTCAATACCTGATCTATCAACCACGGTTTTACAGCCAGAATAACGATATCGGCATCCTTTATCGCTTTCGGGTTTTCCGTTGTTACATTAATCTCCGGATAATCCGCCTGTAGAGTTTCCAGACTTCCGCTGAACGGATCGGCTACTGTTACATCACTCGCAGGAATGATAGTGCCTTGGGCAAGGCCGCGAGCAATAGCCCCTCCCATATTTCCCGCACCAATAATTGCTACTTTCATATTATTAAAGATTAAGTCTATAGCTACAAAGATAAGGGAAAAAAGGAGAAGAACGTATTATGAAAAGCTAAAAATAAAATTACTTTGAAGAAGATTAAATCAAAAAGCCTCGCCGGAACCGAAATGTTTCCTGACGAGACCTCATTTTCTTTCGTAGATTATTATCCCTTTTGAATCTCCAGCTTATACCAACACTTTACGAAAGCGTTCAAGAAATTCATCAGCCTCTGCCATAGTAAGGCACAAAGGCGGAAGCAGACGAATCACATTAGTACCACTGACTCCGGTAAATACTTTCTGTTCGAACAGCAAACGCTGACGCAATTCCTTAATCGGTTCTTCAAATTCCATACCGATCATCAAACCTTCGCCACGCACCTCTTTAATCTGTGAGAATTGTTTCAATTCTTTCAGCAGATGAGCACCTACCTTGGCAGCATTCTCTACCAGATTCTCACCTTTCATAACATCAAGCACCGCGATAGCAGCAGCACAAGCTAGGTGGTTACCACCAAAAGTGGTTCCCAATTGTCCATATACCGGCTTGAATTTCGGACTGATCAGGACACCAGCCATCGGAAAGCCATTACCAATCCCCTTTGCTACCGTAATTATATCGGGACGGATACCTGCATGTTGGTGAGCAAAAAAATTTACCGCTACGCCCGTAGCCGGATTGTATTTCATCCAAAAACAAGGGGTGCATCCACTTCTTCGCAAGCCTTACTCAGTTCTTTCAAGAATTTTACTTCCGGAACCTGAATACCGCCTACTCCTTGAATACCTTCAATAATCACCGCACAGACATCTCCTTTTGCCAATTCCGCTTTAGCTGCTTCTATATCGTTCAAAGGCAGATAAGTCACATGCCCATTGTCATTGATTGGGGCTATAATTTTCGGATTGTGGGTTACCTCCACTGCCAGTGAAGTACGTCCGTGAAATGCTTTGACAAAAAGAAAGCACACGGTTGCGACCATTAGTAAAAAGAAGCCAGTTTCAACGCTATTTTCATTAGCTTCAGCTCCACTGTTTATACAAAAACAATTGATAATCATCATAACCCGAAAGTTTCCCTAAACGGTCTGCCACTTCCTGCTGTAGCTTGTTAACCACCGAATTGGAATAAAATCCCAACTGTGCAACCTGCTTGCTTATCATTTCCACATAATATGGATGTGCGTGACCGATAGAAATAACCGCATGACCACCATACAAATCAAGGTATTCCGTACCTTGGTCATCCCATACATGACAACCTTTTCCTTTGACAATATTTATGTCAAAAAGAGGATATACATCAAATAATTTCATAAACTCTTCTTTATTAAAAAGCAGACGGTTTCAACCTCAACCCTACGGTTTCTTCCAAATTGAACATGAGATTCATATTATGAACCGCTTGTCCGCTTGCCCCCTTCAACAAGTTGTCAATGCAAGAGATAACCAGCAGCTTATCGCCATGTTTCTCCAAATGAATCAAACACTTGTTGGTGTTCACCACCTGCTTCAAATCTATATTTTTGTCTACAATATGAACGAAAGAATCCTCGGCATAATAGTCTTGATACATCTTCACCAGTTCTTCCAGTTCCACCTTGCATTTGACTACCAGAGTAGCAAAGATACCACGCGGGAAATCACCCCGGTAAGGAATAAAATCTATTTCAGCATTAAAGCTGTTTTGCAACTGTTTCAATGATTGCTTGATTTCGGGAACATGCTGATGAGAAAACGGTTTATAAATGCTCATATTATTATTACGCCAACTGAAATGACTGGTAGCACCCGGTTTCACCCCTGCCCCTGTACTTCCGGTAATGGCATTTACCATTACATCCTCGTTCAGTAACAGATGTTTGGCTAACGGCAATAAACCCAATTGAATACAAGTGGCAAAACATCCCGGATTGGCCACGTGCTTGCTATGGCAGATAGCACGACGGTTCAGTTCCGGCAAACCATAAATGAAGTCATGGTCATCACTCTTGATACGGTAGTCCATACTGAGGTCTATGATTTTCAAATCCTCGGGTACATTGTGACTATCCATAAACTTCTTTGTATCTCCATGAGCCGTACAGAAGAACAATACATCAATCTCATCCAGAGGAAGTTCGTCTGTAAAAACCAAATCCGTTTCACCATAGAGTCCCTCATGTACGTCGGTAATCTTATTGCCAGCGTTACTGCTGCTATTTATAAACTTTATGTCTACATCAGGGTGATTAATCAGCAGACGAATCAATTCGCCCGCCGTATAACCTGCCCCACCGATAATTCCTGCTTTAATCATACTTATTAAATTTCTTCGTCCTTGTGGTTATTATAATAAACACGCAAAGGTGTAGAAGTCACTTTGATAAAGCCTTTAGCATCTTCTGCTGTCCATCCCTTCTGCATTTCACCATATTCACCAAATTTGGTCTTCACCAGATCGTCTTTTGATTCAACACCCACAGTAGAGAATGAAAGCGGACGGAGTTCCAAGATAGCTGTACCATTTACATTACGCTGAGACTCCTGCAACATTGCCTCAATATCGCGCATTACCGGTTCCAGATACTGACTTTCATGCAAGAACATTCCGTACCAATTGGCAACCTGGTCTTTCCAATATTGCTGCCACTTGCTCAACGTATATTTTTCAAGGAAACGATGGGCACCGATAATCAGCATAGGAGCAGCAGCCTCGAATCCTACACGCCCTTTGATACCGATAATGGTATCCCCAACGTGCATGTCGCGGCCGATACCGTAGGGCGCACCGATCTCCTCCACTTTTTGAATAGCCTTGATAGGATCATCAAACTTCTCGTCATTAACAGCTTTCAGTTCACCTTTTTTCAAATGTAAGACGAAGTTGTTCGCTTCCTTCCTTGGTCACCTGTTTTAAATAAGCACTTTCGGGCAAACCCTGCGCAGAGTCCAATATTTCCCCACCGCAGATAGAAGTCCCCCAAAGACCTACATTATAAGAATATTTCAATTTTGTAAAGTCAGCGGCAAAACCATGTTCGTTCAAATAATCGATTTCCTGCTGACGGCTTAATGCCATGTCACGGGTCAATGTAATGATCTCAACTCCCGGAGCCAGTACCAAAAAAGTCATATCGAAACGAATCTGGTCATTACCCGCACCAGTCGAGCCGTGTGCGATAGCGTCCGCACCTATTTCATTAGCATAACGCGCTATAGCCAACCCTTGGAAGATACGTTCAGAACTTACAGAAATAGGATAAGTACCATTACGGAGCACATTACCGAATACCATATATTTCAAGCTCTTCTCATAGTATTCCTGGGTCACATCCAATGTCACATACTTCACAGCACCCAGTTTGTAAGCGTTCTCTTCGTTCTGCTTCAGCTGCTCCTCACTGAAACCACCCGTGTTTGCACAAGCTGCATACACTTCATACCCTTTTTCCTAGCCAGATACATTACAGTGAAAGAGGTATCAAGCCCCCCGCTGAATGCCACTACTACTTTTTTCTCTTTTCTTCCATAATGATATTATTTTAATTGAGAATTAAAAATTGAAAAACTGAGAAATAAGTACATGAATGCGCAGCCATCTTTTTAATTCTTAATTTTTAATTCTTAATTTTTAATTTATTAAATAGTGTCTTCTTCGTGCAAAGCCGGATCGTAAAGCATGGCTGTACAAATACAGAACTTACGGTTCTTCGCCACTAATATATCGTGATTGATACAGCCTTCACAACCTTTCCAAAAGGCCTCATCATCAGTCAGTTCATTGAAAGTTACAGGAACATATCCCAGTTCTGTATTCATTTTCATTACCGCCGCGCCACTGGTCAGACTGAATATCTTTGCTTTAGGCCATCGTAGACGTGCCAATCGGAACGAAGCCGCCTTTATACGCTTGGCCAAACCTATTCCACGATAATTAGGATGCACAATCAATCCCGAGGTTGCTACATATTGCTTGTTTCCCCATGACTCAATATAGGTAAATCCTGCAAAATCATCTCCACATAAGGCAATAATCGCCTTTCCTTCTTTCATCTTTGTAGTCACATATTCATGTGTGCGTTCTGCAATGCCTGTTCCGCGTACCTTAGCAGCTTCTCTAATAGTATCTAAAATTTTATCAACGTAAACTTCATGTGAGGCATCTGCCACCATCACATCCACTTGTTTAGCATCCATCTCCTTTTTTATCTATTATTATATTATTGTATATTCGGTATAATCAATGAAAGTGCATTCTTCACTCCCGCTCTTGTGCAACCTTCACGAATGACAAGCATAATAGTATCATCACCAGCAATAGTTCCCAATATTTCATCAAAGTTCCGGTTATCAATATCATAAGCCAAACTACTAGCATATCCGGGACGAGTCTTGATTACTGCCAGATTAGCCGAAAATTCAATGGAAATAAATCCATTATGCATCAACATCTCACTGGCCGAATGTTGCTCAGTCATACGTTTGTACATGGTATTGTTTGGTAATACATATACATAATTTCCGTTCATACTGGCTGCCTTCGCCACTTTCAACTGCTTCAAGTCACGAGACAAAGTAGCTTGGGTCAATTGGAATCCTTCTTTCGCCAATTCCTGCAACAACTCTTCCTGGCTACCTACTTCCTTACTCGAAATAATAATCTTAATGGCATCAAGTCTGCTATTCTTGCTCTTCATACTGCATAATTATTCTAATTCGGCTGCAAAATTACAGAATATTCGGGAATATAGATACAAAAAAGAGAATATTTTTGCGACTTTATGCATATTTTCAATAAAGCTTTTATCTATCATCCTAAGAATAAACCAAAATCATACCAAATTTTTCTTTTCAATGCAATCTTCTTAAAAAGACGGTAATATTATGTTTTACGACAGGTACAACCAAATCCAACAGTTATAATATCAAAAAAACAAGGACGACTTTCGGGGAATAAACTATTTTTGCATCACTATTAATTCCTTAAAATCAAAAAATAAAGGCATGGAACACACTTATTTCTTTGCGGTAGACCTGGGAGCCACCAGCGGACGTACCATCTTAGGTTGCCTGGGAGAAGGCAAAATGGAGTTGAAAGAACTGACTCGTTTCCCTAACCATATTATAGAAACCGGAGGACATTGTTATTGGGATATTTATGCCTTATACAATGAAATTATCAAGGGACTGAAAGTGGTAGCCAAAGACAATCTGCCTATCCAGTCTATCGGTATTGATACTTGGGGGGTGGATTTCGTATTAGTGGGCAAAGATGGAGAGTTACTCCGCAATCCTTATTGTTATCGCGACCCTCACACAATAGGTGCACCCGAAGAATATTTTACCCATATTCCCCGTGAACGAGTATATGACATCACTGGAATCCAGATTATGAATTTCAATTCCTTGTTCCAATTATCAACACTCCACCGCAATCATTGCTCGGCCTTGGAAGCAGCAGATAAAATACTGTTTATGCCGGATGCTTTAAGTTATATGCTGACCGGTAAAATGGTAACAGAATATACCATCGCTTCTACTTCCCAGATGTTGAATCCGCGCACCAAATGCTTCGAAAAGGAACTACTGGATGTAGCAGATATCAAGAAAGAACAGTTCGGCCGTTTTGTTTTCCAGGGGAACCTATTGGAGTGCTGACAGAAGAAGTGCAAAAAATTACAGGTCTGGGAGCTATTCCTGTTATTGCCGTTGCCGGTCATGACACAGGTTCAGCCGTAGCTGCCGTACCGGCACAAAACGAAAAATTCGCATATCTGAGTTCCGGCACGTGGAGCTTGATGGGGATTGAAGTGAAAGATGCTATTATAAATAAGGAAAGCTTTGAACAGAACTTCACCAACGAAGGAGGTGTGGAAGGAACGACCCGGTTCCTGAAAAATATCTGTGGCATGTGGTTGTTGGAACGTTGCCGCAAAGAATGGGAAGCAACCAACAACTATTCTTATACAGAACTGATAGATGCAGCCCTGGCAGTTCCCGCTTTCCGCAGTGTCATCAATCCCGATGCTCCCTGCTTCGCCAATCCGTCATCTATGATTCAAGCCATCGGACATTATTGCAAAGAAACCAACCAACCTGTACCACAGAGTTATGGCGAAATCACTCGTTGTATTTTCGATAGTCTTGCCCTGCGCTACAAACAAGTATTCGGCTATTTGCAACAAATGGCCCCGTTCCCCATCGAAAAGCTGCACATTATCGGTGGAGGCTCACGAAACAATTTGTTAAACCAATTCACTTGCAACGCAGTGGGCGTACCTGTTATAGCAGGTCCCAGTGAAGGAACAGCTATCGGCAACATTATGTTACAGGCAAAAGCCAACGGGCTGGTAAACGATATTGCGGCTATGCGCCAACTAATCAGCACTTCCATAGAAACCGTTTCTTTTGAGCCCCAGCAAGCAGAAGAATGGGAAGAAGCATATAAGAAGTATTTAGCTCATTATAGAGAAGATATTTAATATTCACCTTGAAATTTATTCATTAAATAAACAAATAATATCATGAAAGAAGAATTGATTAATAAAGCGTATGAGATTGCAAAAGAACGTTATGCCGCTGTAGGTGTTGACACAGAAAAAGTAATGGAAACCATGCAGAATTTCCATCTGTCACTGCATTGCTGGCAAGCAGATGATGTAACCGGTTTCGAAGTTCAGGCAGGTTCATTGACCGGTGGTATCCAGGCTACAGGTAACTATCCCGGCAAAGCTCGCAACATCGACGAACTGCGTGCAGACATTCTGAAAGCTGCTTCATATATACCAGGTACTCACCGTTTGAATCTGCACGAAATTTATGGCGACTTTCAAGGAAAAGTCGTAGATCGTGACGAAGTAGAACCCGAACATTTCAAAAGTTGGATTGAATGGGGTAAGGAAAACAACATGAAACTGGATTTCAACTCTACTTCATTCTCCCATCCCAAAAGCGGTGATCTGTCTTTGTCAAATCCCGATGAAGGTATCCGCAACTTCTGGATTGAACATACTAAACGTTGCCGTGCCGTAGCCGAAGAAATGGGTAAAGCTCAAGGCGATCCTTGTATCATGAACCTGTGGGTACACGGATGGCAGCAAAGACATCACTGTAAACCGCATGAAATATCGTGCTTTGTTAAAAGACTCTCTGGATCAGATTTTCGCAACAGAATACAAGAACATGAAAGACTGTATCGAATCCAAAGTATTCGGTATCGGACTGGAAAGCTATACAGTGGGGTCTAATGATTTCTATATCGGCTATGGCGCCAAGAACAACAAGATGATTACCTTGGATACCGGGCACTTCCACCCGACAGAAAGTGTTGCAGACAAAGTTTCTTCTTTATTGTTGTATGTTCCCGAACTGATGCTGCACGTAAGTCGCCCCGTACGTTGGGACTCAGACCACGTAACCATCATGGACGACCCGACTATGGATTTGTTCAGCGAAATCGTTCGTTGCAACGCCTTGGATCGTGTACACTATGGACTTGACTACTTCGATGCTTCCATCAACCGTATCGGTGCATACGTTATCGGCAGCCGTGCAGCTCAGAAATGTATGGTACGCGCTTTGCTGGAACCGATTGCCAAATTGCGCGAATACGAAGCAAACGGACAAGGATTCCAACGTCTGGCTCTGCTCGAAGAAGAAAAAGCTTTGCCTTGGAATGCTGTATGGGATATGTTCTGCTTGAAGAACAATGTACCCGTAGGCGAAGAGTTCATTGCAGAAGTAGAGAAATACGAAGCAGAAGTTACTTCTAAACGCTAATCAATATCCAACCACAATATCGTCCTCTGTAAGGGTGGCCTCATGTATCTGCCCCTACAGAGAACGTATTTGTGGTTTTAAAGAATATAAACAATGGAAATCATTATCGGATTAATCATTATCGCTATAGGAAGCTTCTGCCAATCCAGTTCATACGTACCTATCAAGAAAGTAAAAGAATGGAGTTGGGAAAGTTTTTGGCTGATACAAGGTGTATTCGCCTGGTTGGTGTTCCCACTATTGGGCGCATTGCTAGGTATTCCCCAAGGAGGCAGTCTGTTTGACCTTTGGGGAGCGGGAGGTGCTCCAATGAGCATCTTTTATGGTATATTATGGGGAGTGGGCGGCCTTACCTTTGGTCTTTCCATGCGTTATCTGGGAGTAGCCTTAGGACAAAGTATCGCACTGGGTACTTGTGCCGGATTCGGTACACTGTTCCCCGCCATCTTTGCCGGAACCAACCTGTTCAAAGGAAACGGACTTATTCTTTTACTAGGAGTATGTATCACTTTGTCGGGCATTGCCATTATAGGATATGCCGGCAGTCTTCGCGCCAAAAACATGAGCGAGGAAGATAAACGCGCGGCAGTAAAAGATTTTGCTCTGACTAAAGGACTGTTGGTAGCCCTACTGGCAGGTGTGATGAGTGCCTGTTTCGCTTTGGGACTCGATGCAGGAACTCCCATCAAGGAAGCTGCGTTAGCTGGAGGTGTAGAAGGTCTTTATGCGGGACTTCCTGTAATCTTTCTGGTAACACTAGGCGGTTTTCTAACCAATGCCGTTTACTGTCTGCAACAAAATGTAGCCAACAAAACTATGAGTGATTATGCCAAAGGCAATGTATGGGTAAACAACCTGATATTCTGCGCCTTGGCAGGAGTACTGTGGTACATGCAATTCTTCGGACTGGAAATGGGTAAAAGTTTCCTGACCGGAAGTCCTGTACTGCTTGCCTTCTCATGGTGTATATTAATGGCTTTGAATGTTACTTTCAGTAACGTATGGGGTATTTTATTAAAAGAATGGAAAGGTGTATCCACCCAAACTATCACTGTTCTGGTAACCGGACTGGTAGTTCTTATCTTTTCTCTTGTATTCCCTAATTTATTCTAAAAGAATTATTATATTTGTAGCATACTGTTATTCAGAATAAAAAAATGAATAACAATACCCTATGAACAATCAAATAAAAGAAGATATGAAATCAATCTTAGACAATCGCCCCGAATTGGTCAAAGAGGTGAATAAAGTAGCCGAAGTAGCCGGATATTTGTGGCAAAAAGGATGGGCCGAACGTAACGGAGGTAATATCACCGTCAATATCACCGAGTATGTAGACGATGAAATCCGTCAGATGCCCGCTATCAGCGAAGTAAAACAAATCGGTGTAACACTGCCTCACTTGAAAGGCTGTTATTTTTATTGCAAAGGAACCAATATGCGTATGCGGGATTTGGCACGTTGGCCTATGGATAACGGTTCTGTCATCCGTATTTTAGATGATTGTGCTAGTTATGTCATTATTGCCGACAAACCGGTTCAACCTACTTCGGAAGTTCCCTCCCACCTGAGCGTACACAATTATCTCATTAGCATAGGCTCTCCTTATAAAGCATCCGTACACACACACCCCATCGAACTGATTGCCTTGTCTCACAACAAAAAGTTCATGGAGAAAGATGTGGCAACCAACCTGCTATGGAGCATGATTCCCGAAACAAAAGCATTCTGCCCACGTGGATTGGGCATGATTCCTTATCAGTTACCCAGTTCTGTAGAATTAGCAGATGCAACTATCAAGGAATTGGCTGATTATGATGTAGTCATGTGGGAAAAACACGGTATCTTTGCTGTTGACTGTGACGTAATGGCCGCATTCGACCAAATTGATGTTTTAAATAAATCCGCATTAATTTACATCGCTGCCAAAAATATGGGATTTGAACCCGACGGCATGAGCCAGGAACAGATGAAAGAAATGAGTGTGGCTTTTAATCTACCCAAATAATATTTTTATGGTCTTCCCCTAATGGGGAGATTTTGAAGATGATTTGAACCCACATGGGGACAAATCATCTTTTTTATTATCGAAGCTTAAAAAGATAAATGAGATCCAGATTGCCACTTAAGCTTTTCATCACACGATATTCATCACAAATGAACAAGCATATAAAATGACCAATTTATGTTTTTATCTCATTATTCTATTGATTAAAAAGATTAACACTCCCTATACAGCAAACACTTCCTAGACAATCGCGTACTTAACTCATTGACAGTTTGAGTATCTTATGTTTTTTTTTAGAACAACGAGTACTCTTTTTGGCTATCTTTGACAAAGACAGATTCACTAAACCTACAGAGATATATGAAAGCAAATAAATTATTCCTTTTGGCAAGTTTCTTTCTATCAAGCAGCCTGACACCTATAGCGGCTCAGAGT
>ENA-OQNF01000131-OQNF01000131.1-human-gut-metagenome-genome-assembly--contig:-NODE-131-length-11579-cov-2.034754_pt1 | contig 11579 bp, 10 predicted proteins | sample MGYA00242628_ERZ504878 | MGnify/ENA primary metagenome ERZ504878 (study PRJEB26092, sample SAMD00036383) | human gut metagenome | host: Homo sapiens | study: EMG produced TPA metagenomics assembly of... | reverse complement strand
TCGGTAGTAAAGCGTAATAATCCGCTTGATCAGGATGCGGTGCCTAAGTTTTATGCACAAGCTCAGGCCAATGGCCATGTAGAGATTCGCGAAATGGCGGATCGTATTCAGAAGACCTGTACGGTGACGCGTGCGGATGTAATGGCTGTGCTTGTTGCTTTGGAGGATGTGATTATGGAGGCTCTGGAAGGGGGTGAGATTGTAAGGCTTGCCGATCTGGGCACTTTCCAGATAGGTTTGAGTGGAAGAGGTGCGGAAACGGAGGATACGTATGATGTGTCGATGATTAGAAAAGCGCGTATCAATTTCCGTCCGGGTATTGCGCTAAGCGGTATTCTGGCAGCACTGAAATATACGAAAGTGGATAAATTGCCGGTGAAAACGAAGGAGGAGCAAAAACCTGCTTAAGTAGGTGGCGGACAAGTGTTTAATTAAAAAAAAACTGTAGAATGAAAGGTAAATCTGTTTGGAGCACTATTTTGAAAGTGGTGATTGCAGTAGCTACGGCTATTGCGGGTGTAGTAGGAATCAGCTCGTGCATAGGAGGATGAGAGTGATTAATCTGATTGTTGTCCACTGTTCCGCCACAAAGGCGGACAGGGACTTTACCGAACAGGATTTGGAGGTGTGCCACCGCAGGCGTGGAATGAACGGACCCGGATATCATTTTTATATCCGTAAGAACGGGGATATAAAAACAACCCGTCCCATAGAGAAAATCGGGGCGCATGCGCGTGGGTATAATGCGCAGAGTATCGGGATATGCTATGAGGGGGGAGTCAGCGAGCGGGGCAGGCCGGCGGATACGCGGACGGTGTGGCAGAAACATTCATTGCGTGTACTGGTCAGGGCGTTGCTGGTGGATTATCCCGGTTGCAAGGTTTGCGGTCATCGGGATTTAAGTCCGGATTTGAACGGAAATGGTGAGATAGAGCCTGAGGAATGGGTGAAACAGTGTCCCTGTTTTGATGTTTCAAAAGAAAAAGTATAGTAAATAATATTTATATATTAAAACATAATAAGACTAATTCTTTTCTGAATTTGTTAAAATATTAACGTTCTGGAAAGAGGATTAGTCTTATTTTATTATGTAATTAATTTTGAAATTACTTTTTGTTTACTATTTTCTGTGCCGTATCCATAGCCGTAACCGTATTTTTTACCATATCCGTAATACTTGCCATACTTGCCGTATCCATAGTAATATCCGTACTTTTTTTTCTTCATGTCTAGTCCGTTGATAATGGTACATAGGTTGGGCAGTTTTTTCTGTTCGCCCAGTTCGTTGATTAAAGTATAATCTGCCTTGTGGGTGTAGTCTGCCCGGCACACATAGATGCTGGCATTGGCTACTCGCGAAATCAGTTGGGTGTCGGTCACCATGCCGATGGGGGCGGTATCCAGAATGATATAGTCAAAATGCTTTTTCAGTATGTCGATAGTCTGAGGCAAAGATTCACGTGCCACCAATTCGGTCGGGTTGGGAGGGATAGGACCTCCGGGCAGAATGGACAAGTTAGGATTGATGTTTGAAACTTGTACCAGCGACATCAGGTCGGTATGTTCCGGATTAGCGAGGAACTGGCTGATGCCTTGTTCCTTGCGTGACAATTGGAAAACTTTGTTCAGACCCGGCTTGCGGATGTCAAGCCCCACAATCACGATTTTCTTTCCTAATAAAGCCAGACTGACAGCCAGATTGGAAGCGATAAAGGTTTTGCCTTCTCCTGTAGTGGTGGAGGTAACCAATATAACTTTCTCGTTACTCTTCATCATATAAAGTACATTGGTGCGTACATTACGGAAAGTTTCGGCCATCAGGTCGTTTTGGTTTTCGTGTACTACAATGGCTCCCTCCGAAGATTTATTTTCAGAGAAAGGTACGTCACCGACTATAGGAAGGGATGTGATTTTTTCCACATCGGCACGTCCTTCTATCTTGTATTTAAAAAGCTCGATGATATAGATCACGGCAACCGGCAGAGCGACACCTAGAATCAGTGCTACCAGATAAATCATCTTTCCTTTGGGAGATACGGGGATGGCATCTGCCAGTGCTTCGTCTACTATGCGGGCATTGTTGGCGGTAGATGCCAAAGTGATGGCATTTTCTTCACGCTTTTGCAGCAGCATCAGGTAAAGTCCTGCTTTGATTTCCTGTTGGCGCGAGATGCTGACTAGCTGGCGTTCCTGTCCCGGAGCATTGGTGATGCGTCCGGCATATTTGCCTGCCTGGCGTTCCAGATCCGCCTGGGTGATGGCCAAGCCTCTTTGCACGCTGTTGATGGTGGTCAGTACATTGCTGCGCATGGCGCGGATGCTGGCATCCAGATTGACTACCACCGGGTTGTTTTCCTGAGAGGAGCGGAGCAGGCGCTTGCGTTCCAGCAGCATCTCATTGTAGCGGTTGATCAGTTCGGTCAGTCCGGTATCTGTCAGGCCTACATTGACAGGAAGTACTTCGTAGGCATGATCCGGATTGTTGGCATAGCCGGCCAGGAATTGTACCAGCCGGAGCTGGGTGCTGTTTTCAGCACGTTTTTTTTCGTATTCCGAGTTTTCACTCAATGCCAGTTGGGCGTCGCTTTTCAAGTCGGTCAGCCCGGCATCGCGCTTGAAGGTTTCCAGTTCTTGTTCCGTGGTTCCCAGTTCACCGTTGATGATATTAATACGTTCATCAATAAATTCTGCAGTCTTGGTAGCCACTTCGTTTTTATCGTCGTTGGCATCCCGGTTGTAGATTTCCACCAGTTTGTTGATAAAATCCATACCACGTTGCGTATGCGTGCTCTTTACAGAGATCTGTGCGATAGTGGTGGATTTGGAAGTAGGCTCTATGCTCAATGCTCCCCGGTAGCTGCCGGCCACACTGCGGGGGGAAGAAACGGTAGCCATGATTTTTTGCTCGCTTTTTGCGATTGTCGAATCAGCCGGGGTGAAGCTGAAAGTCCCCGACGGAGTGGTCAGCAAGGCAGGCAGTTTGTCGAATTGCTTGCTGTATTCCTGTTCTCCTATTGTGATCTTCACATTCAGTTTATTGCCCGGTTGCAAAGTCAGGTTGATATATGCCGGAGCAGGGAGTTTCTGAGCTTCTTCAGGGGTAATCCATACTTTGACAGGGGGAACTTTTGTAAAGTTCTATATCATGAAAACTACTTTTTGCCGCATAGCTGATGTAAAGATCCAGTTCTTCCACTACTTTCTTGATAAGCGTACGCGATTGCAGGATTTCTACCTCATTGTCAAAATTGTTGATGGAAGAATAAAATCCCAAGTCTTCCAAGTCGGCCATGCCGCTGCTTGCTTTGCTGTTTTTGTCATTGTCTTTGATGATGACGGACGCCGAGATGTTGTATACCGGCGGGGTGTAACGCAAATAAAGCCAGGCTCCTGCCATGCATAACAGAATGCATGCCACGAACCAAGGCCAATGAATGGTATATTTAAAAAGAACCGCTTTAAAATCAGTCTTTTCTTCTTTTTCTTCCAGATAGAGGTCGTCGTATAAATCTTCTTTCATAATTCTGTTTATTTGGCAATGGTTACTATCAGGCTGACGAGTGAGACAAGGGTTCCCACTACAGAGAACCAGATTGTAGTACTGTTGCTGATTCCTGCATTTTTGGCTTTGGTCTTATTGGGAGTGACATACACTACATCATTCTGCTGGAGGTAGTAGTAAGGAGATACGATGATGTCGGCATCGTTCAGGTTCAGCGGGATAACCTGGCGGTTGCCTTGCGCGTCTTCACGGATCAGTTTCACTTTGTCGCGTTGTCCGTATACGGTCATGTCCCCTGCCATAGCCAGTGCTTCCATGATATTTACTTTTTCATTGGTGATGGTGAATGTACCGGGGCTGGCAACTTCTCCCATCACAGAGATTTTGTAGTTTGCCATGCGTACATTTACAATAGGGTCTTCTTTGATATAGGTCTTCAGTTTCTCCTTTATCATATTTTCCGCCTGGCTTTTGGTAAGGCCGCCGATGTGCAGTGTTCCCAAAACAGGGAAATCAATGTTTCCGTTATTGTCTACCAGATACTGTTGTAAAGATGGTTGGCTGGTAAGGTTTTTGCTGTTTGCCGTGATGGGGGTGGCTACCGTCAGATTAAAGGGAATGGCGGCATCGGGATCGCTGGTATTCACCGTGATAGTCAGCAAATCTTTAGGCATGATGTGTGCATCATACAAGGGTGTTTTGACATTTGCCATGTCCAGATACTCGGACCCTTGCAGGTAAGGTACTTTTTTGTAGGCGCTGCAACTACATAGTAGTAGTGAAACCAGCGCGAATAGGGTAAGTTTCAATCTTCTCATTTTTTGGCTCTCTATTAATTTTAATTCTCTATTTTGAACTTAATAAGCTTGCTTGTCTTTGCGTAGCACATTTGCCACGGTTTTGTACATGATATAAAGGTCGAGCAGGAAAGACCAGTGCTCCATATACCATATATCGGCTTTCACACGTCCTTCCATGTCTTCCAGCTCACGGGTTTCGCCACGGAAACCGGTCACTTGCGCCCATCCCGTGATACCGGGTTTGATGAAATGGCGGACCATGTATTTATTGATTATCTTGGAATATTCTTCCGTGTGTTTCAACATGTGAGGGCGTGGTCCTACAATGGACATATCTCCCAGCAATACATTGATGAATTGCGGAAGTTCGTCAATATTGGTCCGGCGCATGAAATCGCCGAATTTGGTTTTTCTAGGATCATTGAGGGTGGCCTGTAAGGTGTCCGATTCCTTGTTCACTTTCATAGAACGGAATTTATAACACCAGAATTCTTTATTATTCAATCCATTACGTTTCTGACGGAAGAATATGGGGCCCGGAGAAGTGATTTTAATGGTCACTCCTACAATAAGGAATATAATGGGGAACAATGTGCATAAAAAGAGTAATGAGAAGGCTACATCGAATATACGTTTTATCAGCCTGTTTTCTATTTTTCCCAAAGGTTCCTTGCGGATGCTGAGAATGGGGACACTGCCTATCATTTCAAAGTACATACGGTGGCGCAGGTAGTTGCGCACATTGGGCACACTGTAGAAATGTATCAGGTTGTTTTCGCAATAATTAATGACCGGCACGATACATTCGCTTAATGCCGAGGGCAGGCAACAATAAAGTTGGTTCACTTTGTTTTTTGTCAGGTAATCAATGGTTTGCTCCGGCTTTCCCAAATAAGTACAACTGGCAGGGAACTTGGCATTGGGGGTTGTGTCGAAGTATCCCAGTACCCGGTATCCGGTAGTGGCGTCGGAGGTCATTTCATGATAAAGTTCGGCTATATTTTCGGTGCTTCCCAAATAAAGGACGGTACGGAAATTACCTCCGCGGCTTCTGTATAGCTGTATGCAGAAACGGAAAAGCAGACGATAGAAAGTGATGCAGAGGAAAAGTAGAATGAAATAATAGACAAAAAAGCGATTGGAGTATATTTCAAGTTCTGATAGTACAATTAAGCTTGTTGACAATAGGGAGAAATAAAAAACGTTACGGAGTGCCCGGAATACAATTTGATCGGCACGGGCTCCTCGTCGATGTAATATGACACCTCCTGAGATAGTGCACGCAAAATAGCATACGCTGAATAGAGTTAGAATTTGGGGTAAAGTGCCACTGTAGGCCCTCTCCCCAAACAACTCGTTCCATATTGAATTAAATGAGATGAAAAGTACATTCAGAATGACTAAATCTCCTAGAATGACTGCTAATTTAAGTGCTTTATTAAATCTCTGAACTTGTATCATAGGTTAAATTTTTTAGATGTCAGATCTATATTATGTTTTTAAAAGGTGTGTTTTAAATATGTCACTTTTTTTTCTTTTAATATCCTTCTGTTACTTCGTAAGTAACAGAACATGAATTAATGGATTAGTTGTATAATTAATATTCTGTCGTTTTATAAATATATATAAGAGATAACTATGTGAAATATAGTGAATTTATTGCATTGCGTTAATAGTAAAAAGCGCAATGTGTGTTGTTGTATTTCTTTGTTCTCCTTCGATTTGATAATTGTTCATATTATTATTACTTTTTATCTATTATATAACCTTTTTAATTAAAATCTAGAAAAAAGCTGTGCCTTTATTTGTTTGCTATCAGTTAATTGTCTATTTTTGCCCTCCAAATAAGATCTGTTACTTACGAAGTAACACAATATAAATCTATTGATAATTAGAATTTTATCTATTTATACTCTCTTTTTCCCATTATTTGAAACGTATAGAATTATCGCATCATTAGCTTTCTTTATTTCTTCATTCTTGAAATTTTTCAAATATGTTTCTGTAACTTTCACTGACGAGTGTCCAAAAGCCTCACATATTAATTGTTCGGAGAAATTACAATATTTGGCAAGGGTGGCCCAGGTATGCCGCGTAGTGTATGAACTGACCTTGGTTGCCACTCCGCATTTTTTCGCCAATCTGCCTAAATTGTAATTCATGGTTCGTAGTGCCTGCTGATACTCTGTATATAGATCCTCTCCGGTTTTTGTTCCACTGAGGATGGGAAAAAGGTAGGGAGAGTCCTGATTGGTATTTTGATATTTGTTTATCAGCTTCATTGCTGTTATCGGAATATCAACAATCATTTGCCCACCTGTTTTATATCGGCGATAAGAAAGTGTGTTGCCTTTCAAGTCGCTTTTGTGAAGATGGGCCAGATCGACAAAAGGGCATTCCGCGTAATTGAAACATTAAATTAGCCCAAAACTCTGCATCGTATCAAAATCTTCCGGTAGTTTCTTTAGAGGAACCTCGTTTAGTAACTTGTTATCTCTTCTACTTCCAATGCGCGTTTTATATCGTTTTTCACGCCGGTGTAGACATGATGAAATAAACGGGAATTCTCGGTTATTATTTTTTTATCCACTGCTTTGTTATAAGTTGCACGCAATGTCCGCATATAGGTGGAAACAGTATTCCAACTTAGTTGCTTGTCACGCAGGTAGGTTTCAAATTCTTTCAGATTGGCTCTGTTGAGCTGGTGAAAGTAAATAACCTCACATCCACAAAATTCACTGAATGCGTTCAAGGTGCTTTGATAAATGTGAGCCGTACCATAACGTTTCTCGTCTTTCAGTTCATCAATCGTTTTGTTCATAAACTCGTTGAATTTTTTTTTATTTCTCATAATGTTCCGTTTTATAGATTTTACAAAATAAGTTGTTTTCTTAACGGAATCGAATATAGGTTGAAATGTTCGAATTAGAAAGGTTATTTATCTAATTCTGCATTATTTATACGTATCATCCATCCGTTTACTTTCATTTGTAAACATATATAAGGTTGCTGCGGATCATTTGTTGAGTCAGAAAAAAATATCAGATTATAGCGGTCTTGCCTGTCAAGATATTCTTGTGGAGGCATATAGGTTGTCTCGACATTACGTGACAGGAGCAGATATTGTGTAAGCGGAATATCGAAAATCTCTTTTCCACTAGGTTGATAGATTAACCGTAGACGGGTATCGTCATTTTCCATCAGTCTCAATGTATTCATTCCGGCATGTACTACCTGTATGTCTTCCAAATTGGCGCTTTCTTGCATAAAGGGGAGATAACAGGTGGAAACGGAGTCTATCGGAGTGTTCCAATGATCCATGCATCCGTTGCCGGCAGTCAGTTCCAGACGGAAATCATCTGTATCCAGCGGGACGGCCGACTGACTTTGCAATATGCAGCTCAGAATATTCGTGTTTTTAGTAAGAGAGAGAGCCAAAAACCTGATATTCGCCGCTGATATGCACGTTGTACCAACCGCCCGTGGAATAGAGATGAAAGTTTTTCGGATTGTTCTCCCGCCTCATTGCGTAATAGTGTCAGTGAAGTGGGAGTATGTTGATAATGCGAGTCCGACAAACCTGCCCAAACCAGAAAGGTATAATCTCCCTGAGGCAGGGAGGGGACTTGGATTATACATTCATTTTGATGGAATGTAAGACTGTCTACTTCCTCCCGGTCTATATAGTTTCCTTCCTGATCGAGAATAAATAGCGTGACATCTTTTACCTGGGTGGTCACGGCATCTACATTCAGCATATTATAGGTATAGGATAACTTTAACCAACAGCCTGTGGGACAATCGGATTGGTCATCGTCTACCCAGGAACATGCACTACAGAAAAGAGTACATAGGGCGAAGAGGATAGTAGCAGTTTTACTCATTGTTTTTCTATTTTGAGACTGTTTTATTCAAGGTCGGCATCTTGGTCACGGACAATCCACGGATATACTCCGAATTCTACGTCCAAGTATGCTTTGTATTCGTCCGGATCGGGTTTGGTATCCGGAGTGCCGGGACCCAGGTTCTTGATGTTGGTAATATTGACAGAATAAATATTGTTACGTACAATACCGAATTCCATTACGCCCATTGTGGTAGGATCGCCGTTATCAAGATGTTTGATCCAATAGTTGTAGAAGGTGGAGAAATTACCTTCATTCTTGGTGAAACGGGTAATCTGCTTGGCTGCCAGGTCTGCATCGCTGGATGCTTCTGTCAAACCATCAATATTGGCATCACCATGTTCACCCACAGCCGCCAGCGTGGTGTAGAATTTATAGTTGAAATAGTACAGTGTCTTGAACACGAGCGGGTCTTCTACCGACTTGCCGTCAGTGCCGATGGTCTGTGAGGCTTCCGGAGTGAATGTACCTTTCAGCATGATGCCGGTGGTGTACACCGTGTTCTGTGCCGGACGGAACATACAGTTTTCAAGACAATACATGGAAACGTACTTTCCTGCATCGGCCAGACCGGACCAATTGCTGTCTGTTTGTTTTGACAAGTGGTTAGTGTAGAATGAACCGCCTGTGAAACTGGTAGTAGCTCCTGCTACGGTCTTGTCGAAGAAATAGGGATCGATAAGATAACCGTTGTTGTCGGCTATGTTACCGAAATTTCCTGCTTCCACGCTGTAAGATGACGGAGCGGAAGGAGTTTCAGATGCGGCATCCAGTGTAGCGACATGACGGAAAGTGTAGAACTTGTTTGCCAGATTGATGAATTTGTAGTTGTTCAGCCGGACTGTGGCGTAAGTCATCCCTTTAGGATTCTTCAACGTGTAGATTTCCTTGCTGTCATTTCTAACCATCAGTTTGGCAACGGCACGTTCCAAATTGATTCTGACGTGTGCTCTGGTGTCGCTCTTTTCGGGAGATTCTACGGCAATGTTCAGATTGGCCGAGCCACGGTTGGACATGATGAATCCCTTTCCGGGTACGCTGGTTATCATACCGTTTCCATAAGTGGTGGCGTCAATCTGTCCCAATAATGTTGATTCCTGGCCTATTTCTTTTTCGATGTCAAGGTTTTGTGTACCGTTTGCTACGGCAAGGATGTCATAGTTGCCCGGTTTTAATATGATTTCCTTGTTGCAAGAATAGATGATGGTTTGTCCTTCTTGGTTGTTCTCTTTGCTGGAGATACCCAATTCATTTTGATCTACGTCGAGGGTAGTAACGAAATTCTTGCTGGAAGAATCAAACAGATAGAGTTTCACATTGCTCACTTTGTATTCTTCGGCAGTACCGTCTTCATAGACTCCAGAGTCTTCGGCGGAAGCGGCACGGCTGCCGTTAGAAGAGTTAGGGACTACAAATGAAATCTCCATGTTGCCTCCTTTGGCTCCGGAAATCGGATTGTCTCCATTTCCTGAGGGGACATCTGCATCATTAATACATCCTGCCATTGCAGCTGCAAGAGCGAAGGATAATAATAATTTTTTGTTCATAATGTAAAAATGTTTTTAGTAAAAAATATGATTAGTAAATCTCATGTAATATCTTCAGGTTTTCATCTGCTTGGGGCAGTCCTGCTTCTTTCGCTTTGCGCAGCAGGTTTTCTGCTTCGGTATAATTCCCATTCAGCATTTGCATGATACTTTGCAAAAGGGTCTTTTCGGGAGTCTCACCGGCTTTGTCCAAATAGAGTGAGGCGCCTTTTGTATCTCCCTGTGAGAGCAGGATGCAAGCTGCATTGAGATTGGCAACGGGATGTTCCGGATTAAGCAGAACGGCCGTCATGAAAATCTTATTGTATTCCGGACTGCCGGCAGGGTAGGTCTGGGCTATGCGGAACATCTCTTCAATACTCAGATTCTTGGGGTTGCTTTCGAAAACCTGCTTGGCCTGCTCTACCGTAAACGGACGTACCACATAGTGGATGGTATAGTCTGAATGACGGAGACCCGGGAACCAGTGTTGCAGGATGAAACGGAACTCTTCGGGATAACGTTTCCGTATTTTCCGTTCTTTCTCATCGGGGCTGTTTTTGCTCTCCGCAATATGTAACAGTTCCTCGCGATGGGAAATAACGGTATCGGTCAGCAACTTGATAAATCCGTCCCAGTCTTCGGGGGTGTAATGGGTGGTAAACAATGTATCATTGAAAGAATATTGGCTGCATACATAGTCTTTCAGGGTCTGGGTCCGTTCCCGTGCCAGACGCTCGTTGTTTGAGTAGGGACCTTCGGGAGAGGCGTATCCATGAATGTCAATATGTGAAATGACTACATTGGTATCGTTTTTTATCAAGTCGATACTGCGTTTTATCTTTGCCAGTTCGGCCGGATTGTTTCTGTATTCGGGATAGATAATTGTTTCGTTGAGCGGGAAGTCCAGATAGGCACGTCCGCTTTCTTCACGCAATTTCCTTTCTTCCATCTGCGGAGTGATAAACGCTACGTGCGGATGGATATCGGGAAGCATATTCAGGCGGGTCAGATAGGTGGAGTCTGTATGGCGGGGGACTCCGCATCCGCATTCTTTTTCGATGAGATGCAAGGAGGCATGTTTCATCCAGTGAGTGAAGGGGATGCTGCGTAAGTAGTGTACGCTTTGTTTCCGGTCATTGCGGCGGCGTAACTCTTCATAGTCTTTTTCCTGCCGGCCGGTTTCACGTTGGAAGAAAATATGTTGTTTACGACCGTTCACATAGATGGCGGGAAGCTGGATGAAGTTGTCCAGGCTGTCGCTGAGCTGGGGAACCAGTATGACTGATTCGTTAGAGGGAATCTGTCTGGTAATGTCTACTTGCATGGACACTACCAGACTTTCTCCCATCCGGTAGAGCTGGGAGGAGGCGATGTAAATCGAACTGTCCCGTTCTGCCGGCTGCGCTGATGAGCAAAGCGTAGGAAAAATAAATGATATAAAATAGAATAAATATTTCATGGCTCTTTAGTTAAATATGTAAACTATACTCAGGGATGCTTTGGAGGGGCCGAAATAGTGATAATGGCCTTTTTCCAGTAATTCGGCACACACGTCAGGGCATTTATATTTCTTATAATCGATATATTCATACCCTACACCGACGGAAACTTCTATATTCCAGTGGCGGTTGAGCATGATGTGGTATCCATAACTTATGCCTCCACCGGCCAGCCAGCCTGCATATCGGTGCTCTTTCAGCCAGGGGAAGAGCCCGAAAGGCATCTTTTTCCCTCCTACGTTGAACTGCGCTCCGTTGAGATAGGCTCCCCAAAAACTGCCGTTGAATTTCTGGCAAGTCCAGTAGCGGTATTCAGGTTGTATGAGCCAATATTTGTTGACATA
>ENA-OQNF01000130-OQNF01000130.1-human-gut-metagenome-genome-assembly--contig:-NODE-130-length-11585-cov-2.869000_pt1 | contig 11585 bp, 6 predicted proteins | sample MGYA00242628_ERZ504878 | MGnify/ENA primary metagenome ERZ504878 (study PRJEB26092, sample SAMD00036383) | human gut metagenome | host: Homo sapiens | study: EMG produced TPA metagenomics assembly of... | reverse complement strand
TTCCAGCCATTGTTTGCCGTCGGGTGCATAACGCAGTTCGAAAGTATAGTTGCCGGGACGCAGATTGGTATAGGCGGCTTGTCGTCTGTTGGCCGGTACTTTTATCCATTTGTCGTCAAATCCTTTCAAGCGGTAATAATAATTGGCAAATGTCGATGCATCATAATCCAATGCGGCAAATTCAATATAGAGAGATTTGTCGCGTTCGTGTAACTGTAAGGTACCGTTTGTGTACAATCGCTCTTTATTTGCCACACGGACATGGGTAAACGCCAAGGGAACAGCTTCCTTCGGGTTTATATCTATGACCGGCTTGACCACAGACAGTCCTTTGGTACTTCCTATATATAAATCTCCATTGGCGGCACGGCATATTGCGTTCCAATAGAACTGGTTGGATAATAGCCCGTCTTTCCGGGTATAGTTGAAGAAGCTGTTGTTGTTAGGATTGAAGCGGGAGAGTCCGTTGGTGGTGGTAATCCAAAGATACCCTTCTTTATCTTCCGATATGCAGCGGACACTGTTGTTTATCAGTCCGTCTTCGGTGGTGAAGGAGCGGAAGGTATATTCTCCGTTTTCTGTTGGTGAGGATTTGTAGAAACCATATCCGTTGCTGCCTATCCAAAGGGTTCCGTCTTTAGACTGGGTGATGTAGGTTACCCTTTCCTTTAACTTTGACTCCGGTTCGTCTAGCTTGATCCTCCAGAGTTGATAAATCAGTCTAGGGGTTTTCAAACTGCTTAAATCTATTCGGCAAAGTCCTTCTGTAAGTCCCAGCCACAGGTGGTTATCCTTATCTATGTAGTATCCTGTACAACCTTCAATTCCACCTAGGTTCATGCCCTTGAATGGTTCGGTGAGCGTTTGTGTTTTCAAATCGTAAACATAGATATTGATACTGGTTCCTACCCAGATGGCATTATTCAAGTGGTCATAGCAGATACTTCCGGCCCATCCCCATGAGAAGTCTCCGCATTCGGGTATTTCTATGTGGTGAAATTGTTTGTTCTGCGGATTTTTCATATCTATCCATCCTATGCCTCCTCCCCAAGTTCCCATCCAAAGTCTTCCATCGTTATCGCTGGTAAAGCAACTGACGGTATTATGGCTTAGGTGGGCGGGTGCATCGGTAGTATAGTGCTCAAAAGTGTTGCTGCCGGGAGCCCGCCGGTTCAAACCTCCTTCTACGGTTCCTACCCATAAAACACCCGACGGGTCTTCATAAATGGCATTGACGGGATTTTGGGAAAGACTTCCGGGAATGGCGGGAGTATGATAATAGTTTTGTACGAACAGCATCCGGCGGCTCATCTTGTTCAGACCTCCCACTTCGGTGCCTACCCAGATAATATCACCATCGGTCAGCAGACAGTTTACGAAGTCACAGTTTAATGTGTTTTGTACGATTTCTCCTTCTCCGGTATCTTTATTTATCCGCTCAAAATTGTCTGTCAACGCATTATAAAGGTTTATACCTTTTAGGGTGGCAACCAGCATGGTATGTTCTCCTGTTTCTGCTATGTCTGTGATAAAGTTTTGGGAAAGCGAACTATTGTCATTCGGATCATACATATAATGCTTCATCAGTTCCGTATCCATATTGTATCGGAAAAGGCCTTGTGCGCTGCCAATCCAAATTTCATTTTCTTTCCGGCAGATTACTTGTATGGACACACCGGGTAATTGAAGGGCAGATGAAATGAATGTGGGTTCCTGTACTTCCATAGCCGATTCTTTGATGCGGTAGATACCGTCTTTGTAGTTTATCCAGAGATAGTCTTCTACTTCACAAATAGTCCGGATGGATTCTCCTGCCGGTACTTCGCATGTTTTAATGATTTGTTTTATATCTCCTTGTTTGTCAAAGGTAATTTTGAATAAATTGTTTTCCGAACAAACCCAAATATTTCCCGCTTTGCTATGGAGAATAAGATGAGAGGGGCGGTTACACAGTGAAATAAGTTTGTCTTTCATATCAGTGACTTGTACTGTCTGCATGGTTTGTATATCCAGTATGTCAATACCCATTTCACTGACAGCCCAAATACGCTTGAAGTTATCCTCACACAGTTTGTTTATAAAGTTACTTCGTAGCTTGATACGGGTGTTTCCCATATGGAAGGCGGTGAATTCATAACCGTCATAACGGGCGATTCCTTCCCCGCGGGTAGCGATCCATAAAAAGCCCTGACTGTCTTTCAATATATCATCCACAAAGTTGTGAGGCAGTCCTTCATCCATCGTAATGGCAGTGAAATTATAACGTTCGGACCATTTTCCGGCTGTTCCTTCAGCTTGCATATACAGACTAGATAAAAAGATGAACAGAGCGAATAGAAAACAATGTTTTTTCATAGTGTGTTGTTCATTAATGACGTAAGAATATACCGTTACTTATACAAAGATATACCTTTTCGTTTTTCCTCAAAAACAAATAAATCATTTTTATCCCTCTGCTGCACAAATGTCCACCCTTTAAGCGATATTGTCCACCTGGCGAGCTTTTGATTGCAGTTATATTTGCATTAATAATAATTAGTCAATGTGACAGTTGGCTGCGTTATATGCCGCATGTCATTGGCAAATTAGTACATTAGCAAATGGTCACATAATAAAAAAATACTATGAAACAGCAATTTTTCCCTCAAAGATTATTCATGGACATGAAAAGGTTAATAATAAATAGGTTGGTCGGTTTAGGCCTGTTGGCCGTAGGGGTATTGGCATCATGCAGTGCACCTACGGCTTTCGTGCCTGTCCCTTCTCCCAATCCTTGGGCTGATGATTATACCGCTCTTTCATCTATGGAGAATTACAAGCAGTGGGGAACATATAATGTACACGACCCGGCTTGTAAAAAAATAGGAGATACTTATTATCTGTATTCTACCGATGCTATTTTTGCTGAGAACCGGAAAGAGGCGAAAGAGAAGAATGTGCCTCTGGGTTTTGTCCAGGTACGCAAATCAAAAGACTTGGTACATTGGGATTTTGTGGGCTGGGCTTTTCCCGAGATTCCTGCTCCGGCTATAGAATGGGTTCATAGTCAGGCGGAGGGAAAAGGGGCGACTAATATCTGGGCTCCTTATCTGATGCCTTATCAGGGTATTTATCGTTTGTATTATTGTGTTTCGGCATTCGGCAGGAATACATCCTATATCGGTATGGCTGAGTCGGATTCTCCTGAAGGTCCCTGGATACAGAAAGGGTGTGTGGTTAAGACAGGAGAAGGGGATGCGATGAATGCCATAGACCCTTCTGTGGTTGAGGATCCGGAAACCGGAAAGTGGTGGATGCACTATGGCTCTTATTTCGGTGGTCTGTACTGTGTGGAACTGAATCCCGAAACAGGAATGACTGTGCAGCCGGAGGATCATGGGCACTTGATAGCACGCCGGGCCAATTACCGGAAAGATAACTTGGAAGCGCCGGAAATCATGTATCAACCCCAACTTGGCAAATATTATCTGTTTACATCCTACGATCCGCTGATGACTACCTATAATGTACGTGTCGCTTATTCCGGTTCTCCCGAAGGACCTTTTGTGGATTTCTACGGAGAGGATATAAAAGATACAACGAATAATGTTCCTATATTGACAGCTCCTTACCGCTTCGAAAATCATCCGGGATGGGCGGGAACGGCTCATTGCGGTCTTATTGATGCCGGTGACGGCCGTTATTTTATGGTCCATCAGGGACGGCTTTCCCCCCAGAACCAGTTGATGGATTTGCATGTGCGCGAAGTGTTCTTTACGGTGAATGGATGGCCTGTGGTTTCTCCCGAACGCTATGCAGGTACTGCTCCACGTTCTTTCACTAAAGAAGATTTGGTAGGTGAGTGGGAAATTATCCGTATTCAGGAACCGCCTTTGAAACGTAGTCTGGAAGCTGGACAAATATTGTGGGGTGAAGGGGACTTGCGAAATGGGGAGCAGGCGTTATCTGCCCGTGTTGTTTTGGAAGCAGATGGCAGTGTTGGAGATGCAACTTGGGATTTTAATGTTAAAAAACAACTTCTTAATATAAAAACAGCCACAGAAGATATTAACAATTTGATTATCTTTGCCGGACACGATTGGGAAAATGAAACAGAAACCATTCTTTTTACCGGTCTGGATGCTCAAGGGCATTCTGTGTGGGGAAAGAGAATTGACTAATAAAAATCAATAATATTACTATCATGAAATTACACAGAACTCTATTCACAGCATGGGTATTTGCTGCCGGAGTAGCGCTACATGCACAGAATGCGCACAACATGGTCGTGCAGACCAATAAATTAGGTGCGGAAATACAACCAACCATGTATGGTTTGTTCTTTGAGGACATTAATTATGGGGCGGACGGAGGTTTGTATGCCGAACTGATAAAGAACCGTTCATTTGAATTCCCGCAACGTTTTATGGGTTGGAATATTTTCGGCAATGTGACCTTGATGGACGACGGGCCGTTCGAGCGAAATCCGCATTACGTCCGTCTGGGTAATTCCGGACACAGGGAAAAGCACACAGGAATTGAAAACGAAGGTTTCTTCGGCATAGGTGTCAAGGAAGGGGCTGAGTATCGCTTTTCCGTATGGGCACGTGGTGAGAACCAGAAACTTCGTATTGAATTGATCAAAAATGATACGATGGAGGAACGTCAGGCTTTTGAGTCAAAAGAACTGATAGTGAATTCGAAGGATTGGAAACAATATGAGGTGATATTGAAATCGCCGAGAACGGAGCCCAAGGCTCATCTTCGTATTTTCCTTGAAAGTGTGGGAACGGTGGATCTGGAACATGTTTCTCTTTTCCCTGTGGATACTTGGAAAGAGCGTAAGAACGGTCTTCGTAAAGACTTGGTGCAGGCTTTATATGATATCAAACCCGGTGTTTTCCGTTTTCCCGGCGGCTGTATTGTAGAAGGTACGGATGAGGCTACCCGTTACGAATGGAAAAAAACAGTAGGTGCGGTAGAGAATCGCCCGTTGAATGAAAACCGCTGGCATTATACGTTCAAGCATCGTTTCTTCCCTGATTATTTCCAGACCTACGGACTGGGCTTCTTTGAATATTTCCAGTTGTCGGAGGATATAGGCGCCGAACCGCTGCCTATTCTGAACTGCGGATTGATATGTCAGTATCAGAATGACCCCGACCAGCAGGTCAGCCTGTCAAAGCTTGATTCGTATATACAGGATGCATTAGACCTGATTGAGTTTGCTAATGGCGATGTCACAAGTACTTGGGGAAAAGTTCGTGCGGATATGGGACACCCTGCTCCCTTTAACTTGAAATTCTTGGGCATTGGTAACGAACAATGGGGACCGGAATATCCGGAACGTCTGAAACAGTTTGTCGAGGTGCTTCGTAAGGCTCATCCTGAAATCAAGATTGTTGGTAGTTCGGGACCTCAGTCTGAAGGTAAAGACTTTGATTACTTATGGCCGGAAATGAAAAATCTGAAAGTGGATTTGGTGGATGAGCATTTCTATCGTCCCGAAAGCTGGTTCCTGGCACAAGGCAACCGTTATGACAATTACGACCGCAAAGGACCGAAGGTCTTTGCTGGAGAATATGCCTGCCATGGCAAAGGCAAGAAATGGAACCATTTTAACGCTGCTTTAATGGAAGCTGCGTTCATGACCGGACTGGAACGGAATGCTGATGTGGTGCACATGGCTACTTATGCGCCTTTGTTTGCCCATGTGGAAGGATGGCAATGGCGTCCGGATTTGATCTGGTTTGACAATCTGAACTCGGTTCGTACTTGTAGTTACTATGTGCAGCAGCTTTATGCTCATAACAAAGGTACTCATGTGTTGCCCCTGACTATGGATAAAAAAGCTGTGAGTGGTCAGGAAGGACAGGATGGTCTGTTTGCCAGTGCCGTATGGGATAAGGATGAAAAGGCTTATATCGTGAAAATAGCCAATACTTCGGAGCAGACACAGCCAGTATCATTGACTTTCAACGGGTTGAAGAAGAGTGATAAACTTGTGGAAGGTAAATGCATCACACTCCAGTCTGCCGATTTGGATAAAGATAACACGGTAGAGCATCCGAATGTCATCACTCCGAAAGAAAGTGCTGCTACGGTTGAGGGCAATGTACTGAATGTAGAGATGGCGCCGAAGACTTTCGTGCTTTATAAGTTTGTTAAGGCAAGTAATAAGTAAAAGATGAATCATTCCTTTAAATACTAACACAGAGGATAGAGAAACATAAAGCAGCCGAAGGGCTGCTTTATAATCCCAACTGCATCCGGAACTTTTAAAGGAAATGTATACCTGCCTCCCTTGGTTGTACCAAGGGAGTTTTTTTTGATTATACGTATATTATCATCTTGGATTATGCGCAGCATTTTGCTGTAAATCAGTGATATGTTGTGCAAATACATTCTAAATCCCCCTGAAACGGTTTGCCATTTTCTGCTGCCAAATTTGGTTTGACGGATATCGGTTGTTCTAATTCCTGTGTCATAGCTACGGTTGTTCCCTTGCAGGGGAGCGTCATAAGGCGTATTTTTGTTCGGGTGCGTTCGTTGCTTCACTAAAGTGAAGAGCTAGCTTCACTTAGGTGAACAGCCGCTTTCACCTAGGTGGAATAATTGCTTCACCTTGGTGAAATATTAAATGGAGTGAGGTGAAGATAAGATGAGAATAGGTTCTTATGATGCCTACGAGTTGCCGGGAGGTAACGAGGGGGTGATTTTACATTCTGTCCGAGAGAATCCCCGAAGCAGATTTATTTCGTCACCGGCATACCGATTGAGGAGGATTTGAAAGACTATTACACAGAAAGTGGTTGGTAATGAGTGAGTTGCTGTGACGGAATGTTTTTGTACTTTATGTAAATGTGTTAAAAGTGATTTTTGTTGTCGTTATGTTGTAGGGGCGGACTCATGGGTCTGCCCCTACGGTGGAACATTTGATAGTTACTTCGAACTTTTGAAATATCCTCTTATTGGATGAGTCCTGTTTACATCTTTATTCTCTTATTGCGTACTTGCCTCAGAATTGTCTGCAACTCAAATACTTTCTTAGGATACTTTTCTGCTACATTCTCTTGTTCGTTCACCTTTTCCATTTCATATAACTGGGGGACGTTCAGGTTTCCGGTCTCTATTTTTTCTGCCTTCATGAAAGTGGTCGGATCATCATTCGGTTCAATGTATTTCCAGTCTTTGGTACGGACGGACAACGTGTGGTTCATGGATTGTTCCACAATCCATGGGCGGTCTGTCTTATCGGTTCCTATCAAATTCCCTAAACGGTTCATAGCTGTCCGGAGCGCTGCCTTTAGGTAATCTGGCGTTGACCAAAGCTCCTAAAGAGGCTAGCCAGTCAATCTGTGACATTAATACGTCCGAGTCTCCTGCCTTTTTTATCTTCTGTGGCCAGCGGACGATGACCGGAACGGCTGTTCCACCCTCGAAAGCGCTGTATTTGTTCCCTCTCCATGGACCGGAAGGTGTATGTCCGTTCAACAGCTCTTCTGCCTTGTCCTTATATCCGTCGTCTACAACCGGCCCATTGTCGCTGGATAGAATAATCAGCGTGTTTTCAGTTAGTCCAAGTTGGTCCAATGTTTCCATCAGCTGGCCTACCGTCCAGTCGAATTGGGCGATTGCGTCTCCGCGTAGTCCCATAGGATTCTTTCCACGGAAGCGGTCATGAGGAAAACGGGGAACGTGTACATCATTGGTCGCAAAATACATAAAGAAAGGCTCGTCTTTATGCTGTTTGATAAAATCGATGGCATGAACGGCGATGGAATCGGCAATGTTCTCATCTTTCCAAAGTGCCTTTCCACCCCCTTTCATAAATCCGATGCGGCTGATGCCATTGACGATGGACATGTCATGTCCGTTGCTGGGATGTAGGTTATACAGTAGTTCGGGATTATCTTTTCCGGTCGGTTCTCCCGGAAAGTTCTTGGTGTAACTCACTTCTATAGGATCGGACGGATCATAGTTGGCTACCTTGCCGTTTTCTATAAATACACAAGGTACACGGTCGGCTGTAGCGGCCATGATATAGTGATAGTCAAAGCCTAAGTCACCCAAAGCGGCTGGTAAAGGAGCATTCCAATCCTGTCCGCCTGTCTTGTCTCCTAGTCCCAGATGCCATTTGCCGATAGCGGCTGTAGCATATCCGGCACTTTTAAACATATCTGCCATGGTGTATTGTTCGGGACGGATAATCATTTTTACATCTCCTGCGGCAATATCCGTATCCGGTCTGCGCCATGCATATTCTCCTGTCAGCAAGGAGTAGCGGGATGGGGTGCTGGTAGCGGCTACAGTATGTGCATTAGTAAAACGGATGCCTTCCGATGCCAGTTTGTCAACATGGGGAGTTTCTACATTCTTGGCTCCGTAACATTTTAAATCTCCATATCCCAGGTCATCTGCCAGAATAACGATAACATTGGGCTTTTTCGGGTCTTGCGTACTGTTTTTTTGAACGGTTTCTGCTGTTGCAGAGTTACAAGCGGCTAATGAGGCAAGTAAGGATATGCCTGCATAATTTCTACTTTTCATCTCTATCTATTTAAGGTTTGATTCGGATACATCTCTATTTTCACTTTCCGGTTTCTCGACCTGAAGGTGAAAAACGACGGAAAGTTATCAAGAAAATCTTGAAGCAGCAAAAAAGAGGGCCGAAATATGATTTGAAAGTGTCTGGAATTAGATGATAATGCCCCCACCCAGTACTACATCATCCCTATAAAAAGCGGCTGCTTGTCCCGGGGCAATGGCTGTCAGCGGCTCATGCAGTTGTACATGCAGGGTGTTATCCGGTTGCAGGGTTACTGTGCAGCGGTTTGCTTGTTTCCGATAGCGTATTTTGACGATGATGTCGTCCTTATTTAGTAATAAAGCGGGATTGGTGATGCGCCATTCTTTCAGTCTCATTTCTGTTTTTTCCAGTGCTTTCAAGTCGCTTAGTATGACTTTGTTTTCTGCCGGAATGATTTCTTTGACAAAGACAGCTCGGTTAAGATCTATGTCCAATCCTCTCCGCTGGCCGATGGTATAGAAAGGATAACCTTTGTGCCGTGCGATAAAATTCCCCATTTCATCGAAGAATTTACCCGGTAGGATACTTCCTTCAGGCAATTCCTTATGCAGGAATGTGCGGTAGTCCATGGGGCAGAAGCAGACTCCCAGACTGTCCCGTTTATGGGCGGCTTTCAGAAAACCACGCTCTGCCGCGATCTCACGGACACGGGCTTTAGTCAGGTTGCCCATAGGGAGAAGCATACGTTGCAGGATTTCTTGTGGCAGCCCCCATAGGAAAAAGGATTGGTCTTTATCCGGGTCGGCACCGGTAGTGATGTGATAGTATCCATTGATGAGGCGTCGGCGTACATAATGTCCTGTAGCGAAGTGATAGATCCCCATTTCATCGGATATTCTCTTCAAAAGAGGCCATTTCAGGTAGTTGTTGCATAAAGTACAGGGAACCGGGGTATGACCTGCCATATATTCGTTGATGAAATAGTCAATGATGGTTTTCCGGAAGGTACCACGAACATCGTATGTGAGATGGGGGATGCCCAGACGTTCACATAAAGTGCGGGCATCCTCCAGATACTCTGTATCATTTCCTTTTCATAAAACGGAAGTGATGCCGGTTACTCGTATCCTGCATCCTGCAATAGAAGGGCGGCTACGGAACTGTCTGTTCCTCCGCTCATGCCTAGTAGGACTTTATTATTGGGTTCTGCTTCTTTCATCTTTATAGCAGTTTTGTGAGGATAGATGCTGGGATATCCATTTTGGAGAAGGCAAATAGTTTCTTTCCCAAATCTTTCAAAGAGGCTCCGATGTGATATACGTCGGATCGGTCTATAATAAGAAAACGGTCATGTGCCTGGCGGTAGGTTCTTATGTTTATAGGAGGATATTGATTGTTGTGTCGGGTAAGGTCTAGTTGAAGTTGCGGTGTGATTCGTTGTGTATAGATGGTGGCATCTACTCCTGTTGTGCGTTTGGAAAGCATGAGAAGTGTGTTTTCATCTATATAGTTGTCTATCAGGATAAGGGAATTCTTGGCGGATTTGATAAGGTTTGTGGCGAAAGCGTATGCGTCGAAAATCTGTCCGTCAAAGAAAATTCCTTCGACCGGAGGAAGAGAGGTGCGGACAAAAAAATCTACTTTCTCATTTAATCTGGTCAGTTGCATATCATAAGAAAGAAACTTTGCATCCACCCTTTGTTCAAGGTTGCTGATGTGTTGGTTGATGACATGACCTTTTAATAAATAATCTTTTAAAACTTGGCTTGCCCAACGGCGGAACAAAGTGGCATTTTTGCTGTTGACACGATAGCCTACAGAAATGATAGCGTCCAAATTGTATGTTTTGGTTTTGTATGACTTGCCATCCGAGGCAGTTAGTTCCAAAATGGAACATACTGAGTTTTCGTTCAACTCACCGCTTTGGAATATATTCTTAAGATGTTTGGTAATAGCTTGGCGTTTGGTCTCAAATAATTCTGCAATTTGTGCCTGAGTCAGCCACACTGTTTCATCTTCAATGCGCACTTCCATCCTCACCGATTCATCCGGCTGGTAGAGTATGATTTCTCCTTGTTGTTCCATGTGTTCGATTTTTGGGGTACAAAGCTAGCAAATATAAATCAGACTGATCTTGCTTTCAGGCTATAATTGAAATGTAGGATGGGAAATGAAACTCCGATGACAATCTATATGATAGCGCCATCGGAGTTCTGACACACTCTTCTTATTAAGGAAGGAATGCTTGCGATATTTTTATTTTATCGGCATCAATGTGAATCCCCAATGATATTCCTTATTGGCGGGCAGGGTATGTTCCGGCAGCGGGCGGTCTCCCCAGCTGTCATAACCGGCTACACCTTGCTGTTTCATATCAATACATACTTCAACGAAATTACGTGGAGTGATATCGTTGACGTGGGTCATGCGGCGTATTACATTTTTAGCCTTTGCCTCGTCGTGGTTGGCAATCTCTTCGGGGGTGAAATTAGTCCACTGGCGAGGACGGTTAATGGCTTCTTCCGAATCAAAGTCCTCTACAGAATTGCGCAGTGCATTGAAACCGATGGTACTGTCAGCGCGTATTAACAGACCTTTTCCGCCTTTACGGCTCAGTTCCACCCAACGGGTGTCGGTGCGGTGTCCGTTTTCTTGCGGACGGACGTAGTTGTTGGTGTACATCTGGTCGGCTGTGGTGCGGTAGAGGTCGACGAAACTACTTGCATTACGGTCAATGTAGTTTTCACCCGGTCCGCGGCCGAAATATTCTACCTGATTCATATCCGATGGCAAGCGGAAACGTACGCCGATACGTGGTACGTTCAGTTTGGAAGAGGCCAGACGCTGGGCATCCTGTCCCGGTGTGAAGGTAGCCATCAGAGTTGCTTCTGACACTTCGGTACTGGCGGCTTTCATATCCGTAGAAGTAAAGGTGATATCTGCATGAACCATTCCGTCAGGATAAATGGTATATTTCATGATATACAGGTTACCTGCTGCCAGTAAATAGTTGGCTGTTAATATAGTCTTGTTGCCGTCTGTTTCTGTAGTGACATCCGCTACATTGAAGTTCTTG
>ENA-OQNF01000128-OQNF01000128.1-human-gut-metagenome-genome-assembly--contig:-NODE-128-length-11710-cov-2.510662_pt1 | contig 11710 bp, 10 predicted proteins | sample MGYA00242628_ERZ504878 | MGnify/ENA primary metagenome ERZ504878 (study PRJEB26092, sample SAMD00036383) | human gut metagenome | host: Homo sapiens | study: EMG produced TPA metagenomics assembly of... | reverse complement strand
TTCATGACGGGATATGCTGGAATCGTCCGGAACTGGATGATACGGACTGGCAGACGGTAGATACGTTTTCCAAAGAATGGGGCAGGAAGAATGGATATCCGGTGAGTGGCTCTCATTGGTTCCGTCAGAAAGTGAATGTATCAGCGGAACAAGCCGGAAAAGATGCTGTCCTGCGTTTGGGATGCATGGTGGATGCCGATTCGGTATTTGTAAACGGTACCTTCGTAGGTAACACTTTCTATCAGTATCCGCCACGTATTTATCGGGTGCCGGCTTCTTTATTGAAACCCGGTGAGAATCTGGTGACTGTCCGGCTGATTAATTACGGAGGCGCCGCCAGCTTTGTACCCGATAAGCCCTATTGTCTGGTATGGAGGACAGATACAGTCCATTTGTCTAGCCGATGGAAATATCAATTAGGTTGTGAGATGCCTGCACGCACTAACAGTGTCTCTTTTCAGAATATTCCTACCGGTATGTATAACTCCATGATTTCTCCTCTGCGTAATCTGGTCTTTACCGGTGCGTTGTGGTATCAGGGAGAAACGAATACGGGCCGTCCTAATGAATATGAGGAATTGCTGACTGCCATGATTGCCGATTGGCGTGAGAAACTGGCCGATAAAGAACTGCCTTTCTTCATTGTACAGTTGGCCAATTTCATGCAGACACATCCACACCCGGTAGAAAGTAATTGGGCGGCTTTGCGTGAAGCGCAACGGCGAGTGGCGTTGAAAGTCCCGAATGCAGCTTTGGCGGTGGCGATTGATTTGGGCGAGTGGAACGACATTCATCCATTAAACAAAAAAGAACTGGCAAGACGTATCTCCCTGTTGGTGAAAAGAAGGGTGTATGGTGATAAAAAGAGTGTACACAGTGGGCCTATGTGTACGGGTATGACTGTCAATCATGAAGGAAAGGCTGTTCTTTCTTTCGAAGCCGGGACTGATAAATTATGGGCGGTAGATGAATTGAAGGGATTTGCGATAGCCGGTGCCGATGGGCATTTTCAGTGGGCGGAAGCAGTTGTCGTTAATGGGAATCAGGTGGCGGTATGGCATAAAGATATCCCTCATCCTGTAACGGTACGTTATGGTTGGGATGATAATCCGGTTCATGCGAATTTGAAAAATAGAACCGGACTACCGGCTTCTCCTTTTCAGATTTCATTGGAAGATAAATAATTTAACAGAGATCCGAAAGTGGCAAAGCTTTCTAATAATCTTCGATGGGTTTTAAAGGAATGCTTGTTTCTGTCGGATTTTCTATGGCAAAAATACCTATTCCTCCTTTGATGTTATTGGGAAAGATGACAGGTGTTTCCAACAGGTTGCTACTGTCATGGTCGGCATATGCATTGGCGGCTCGTAAATATTGATATTCAGCCGGGGGATATGGCATAATATTGTATGATAGCTTTTTCCAGTTATCTTTTTAATTTTATATAGTTTATTGTCTAATAGGAAACTATACCAACTGTCTAAAGTCATGGTATATTGGTTGTTGGTAAAGTAAGCATCATTGAATACATTATAATAGTTGTTTATAGTGGGGATGAAATTAATGATAGGATCAGAGTTGTTGGGAGTGCCAGGTTTTCCGTCCATTAATGCAGTGTCATAATATCCGCTACATTCCCATTGGGTGGAGATAGCAGTGGAGTCTTGTAAAGTTTTGCGGTTAGTAAGGTGGTAAGTATATGTTTGTTTTATGTTGACCCGGTAATATTGGGAATGGTTTGTGGTGGGAGTTTGTAATTTTATTTTCCACTTTGTTGCTTGATATATCCAAAGGCTTTCCGAAGTCTCTGATAGAGAATGATTAGATTCAATGGTGTCCGCTTTGATAATTTCAATGGGCTCATATACTGTTGCTTCTGCATTCGCTTTATATTTTCCGTCTTTGGTTTCTACTTCGATACGTACTTGATCACCGGTTTTAAAACGGCTGCTTATCTGGTAAAAATAATTTTGATAGTCTAACGGTGAATCATTGTTAGGACGATAGGTACATTCCGAAATTGTTTCCGATAATACATTATTGATATAAAGGTGAATAATTCCATTTTTTACTACTTGGGGTTCGTGATAGCCGGATAAAGCTAAAAAGATAGCATTGTTCGTTTTGTTTGCGTTTATCAGAGCGTTGACGATGAGCTTTTGAGATTCATCATTAGGCAATATTTCTATATCATTGGTACAGGCGGCCAATAAATGAACAAATGAAAGGAGTAAAAGTGCTTTTTTCATTATTGCTTAAAATTTATAAGTATATGAGAATGAAGGTAAGAAGGGAAGGAGAGTGACTTTTTGTATCACAGGAATCTTTTTTCCTTCCGATTGCTCATCCGTGTAATAATCTATAAATACATGATTGGGATTCAAAGAGTTATAGGCATTCATAATACTGACGTTCCAAATCCGTTCTCCATGTTTTGTCTTTTTGTGAAAGTTGAATCCTAGATTCAACTGATGACTGGCGGGCAGACGGTAGTTATTTCGAGAAGAGCTATATTCAATGGGAAAAACAACCCCGTTGCCTGTATTTCCCATATGTCCCCATCCATAGCTTCCTTCGGGGAGAATGATGGTTGCTTTCTCTTTGGGCAGGGTGGCAGTATTTCCTGAAGCGTAAATCCAAGAAGCGCTCATGTATACTTTTTTGTTGAGGCGCCTGTTTATCGTGATGTTCACGGAGTGGCGTCTGTCGTATTTATAGGGAAAACGTTTCCCTCCATTTACATTTCCTTTACTGAATATACGGTCGGCTTTAGCCAAAGTATAATTTATCCATCCGGTAGTACGTCCGGTTTTCTTTTCCAGCATGAATTCTATGCCGAAATTGCGTCCTTTGCCCATTTCTACTTTCTCTTCCCAATGAATGGAATTACCGACTAGAGTATTACCATCTTTGTATTCCAATACGTTTTTCGTCATTTTGCTATAGCCTTCTACAGAAAACTCCCATCCTTGAATACCTGTATAGTAACCCCCGATAGAAAATTGGCATGCTTGCATCGGGCGGATCTTCTGTGTGACCGGTACCCATAGATCAGTGGGGAGAGAGAGATTGGATGAAGAAAGTAAATGTACATATTGTGTCATGTGGGTATAGGCCGCCTTGAAAGTAAGGTTGGGACTGGTTTTGAAACTAACGGTAATGCGAGGTTCCAAGGAGGCATAAGTGTGCTTTTGTACTTGGAAGAGTGAGAAATGTGCGCCTATATTTGTTTTCCATTGTTCGTTCCATTTGAAATCATCTTCTACATAAAGGGAAATTTCGTGTGAGTGTGTCGCTTCATTTCCTCCGATGGTGTATGTTTTATCAGGTTGTTCTTGTTCATTCGGAGAGTGCACAAATGTATGTTGGGTTTCGGGGCGGAACGTATGGTAGAGATAGTTTCCTCCGAATTTGATGAAATGGGAGGGGGATGGATGAAAGTCGAAGTCAGATGTTAATCCCCAATCTTCTATACCGGAATAATATTGGCTGTCAAGGTGTTTGTTGGCGGACGTGAAATTGTTTTTTATATTGAATCGGAAACGGTTATAGGATAGGGTGATGTTATGGAACAGACGATTACTGACTATGTGGTTCCAACGTAATGCCCCTAATGTACTTCCCCAAGCCATGACTTGTCTCTCTCTTGTGTCTGTCTCCTTTTCTTCTTCAAAGTAATAAGAAGAAGATTTGTAAAGCTGGCATGATCTTTGCCATGATAAAAGGAGAAAAACAGGCGGTCACGGTCACTGAACCGATGATTTAGTTTTGTGTTGATATCATATAAGTAGTAACCTCCTTTCGTATCTTTATCCATGAAAGGCTTGATAATTAAATCGGCATAACTGCGTCTGGCAGAAATAATAAATGATGTCCGGTCTTTCCATAGAGGACCCTCAAAGTGCATTCGGGAAGTCAGCAGCCCGATGGTCAGACTGCCGTGATAATTCCTCATATCTCCATCGTTAGTGCGTACATCAATGACGGAGGACAGTCTTCCTCCGTAACGGGCAGGAAAACTGCTTTTATACAAATCGACTTTCTTGACCGATTCTGGGGTAAAGATGGAGAGAATACCTAGTGTATGGTCCACATTATATAAGGGTACACCGTCTAGCAGATAAAGATTCTGATCGGGACTTCCTCCACGTACATACAGGCCACTGGTACCGGTTATACCTCCTTGTATACCGGGCAGAAGCTGGATTGATTTTAATACATCTGCCTCACTCAGTAAAGCAGGGGTATTTTTAATATGTGTCAAAGGTATATTGTTTGCTCCCATACGGCTACTTTGAAAGCCTGTTTCCATTTTATCAGAAAGGACAACGATTTCTTCCAATGTATTATCGTTTTTAAGTTGGACAGTCAGCAGCGTATCTTTACATAAATACAATGCTATTTGTTTTGAACCGTAACCTATATAGGAAAAATTCAGTTCAGTGTTTCCTTCGGGCAGTGTGATACTGAAGAATCCGAATGGATTTGTGATTGTTCCTTGTTTATTTTGCTGGTCATAGATATTGGCACCTATCAGTGTTTCTTTCGATATTTCGTCCAATACATAACCGTTTAGTGTAAAATGTTGTTTTATAGGAAGTGACGTTGTTTTTTTCAATATGATATGGTGTTTGGTAATCTCGAAACTGATGTCTTGTTTAATGAAAGCTGTTTGTAGAATAGTTGTTAATGGGGTTTCTTTCAGATCGAGAGTTATGGGATGTTTGAGTACAACTTCTTCGCCATAAATAAAAGAATACTCTGACAGTTGTTCTATTTTAGCTGTAAACTCCTTTAAACTAGCCTGTTTCAGATAAATATTAAAAAGGCATATCCGGAGTTTGTGCTGATATGAATGAATGGGAAAAGACTAGTAACAGCATTAAGTAAAAAAAAGTGATACTGTGTTTCTTATAAAGTGAAGAAATCATTTGTTTTTTAGTTTTCTTGCTTTAGTTCAATAAGATTGGATTGGGGCATGTGATAAGTAAAACCTACGATGGGAGCCAACATTTCTAGAATTTCTTCCAACGTTTCGTTTTGCTTGAAACGTGCATTTAATTTATAATTACGTAACTGTTCGCTTTTTATCTGTATGGTGACATTAAAATGATGGGATAGTTGACGAGCGATTTCTCCCATAGATATGTCAAATTAAAAGAAAGAACACCTTCACGCCAACTTATTTCGTTCTGTGCATTTGCATTAATGTGCATAGACAATATTCCAGTCGATTTACGATAAATGGCTGTTTCATTGGGCTTTAATATCATTTGTTTACCGTTGGCATTGTTACTGACGGATACACTACCTTCCAGCAGGGTTGTTTCTACTAAAGAATCGGCGGCATAGGCATTGACATTAAAATGCGTGCCTAATACCCTGATGGTAACTCCATTTGCTTTGACACGAAATGGTTTTTTAGGATTTTTACTGACTTCAAAATAAGCTTCTCCATTCAGCTTTACGATTCGTTCCTTGTTGAAAGTTTCCGGATAGCTCAATTGGGAATGTCGGTTTAGGGTTACTTTAGAGCCATCCGGTAATTGGATGCATTGAGTTTGTATATTGGTGGAAACAATCAGTGTACGTACCGGACGTTGGTAAAAATAAAACATCCAACCGAAACCTATAAGCAGGACGAAACCGGCAGCCACAGCAACTGTATACCGAATGGAAAGTATTTTGTGCTTGCGGTATGCCGGTTGAAGACGTTGTTGCAATATATTATAACTTTTCTCCGCCGAGAATTTTCCCTGCGGTGAATGAGTGGAAGAAGATAATAATTCCAACCATTCGTCCAGTTCTTTGTCTGATTTCGGTGAATTCATGTTATTTTATTTGCAGGACAAAGATACTACTTCTTTTGCAGACGGATAGAAATTTCAGAAATTTTTGCGTCTTTTCCGTCAGGAGTACAGATCAACCGTATGATACGTTGTACGCTTTTTATTTGTTTAGGATAAAGAATGATATCTATTTTTACTGATTTCTTTCCTTTCAAGATGACCGGATGGGCATTTTGAATGTGGAAGCTATTGTTACTTGTAGAACTGCTAATGGTCAGTTTACGGTCTGTGTCTTGTTTTTCGGCAGCTATTATTTTTAAAGTAAGGGTTTCTTCCTCGTTCTTTGTATCATAGGTGTGTGATATGAATTGTTTTTCAAAGCCTATATACTCTTTGGGATAGTTGTCGTTGTTACTACATGCACTTATAAGCAGGGCATAAAAAAAATGGTAATACTAAACGTGTATTTGTTCTCATGTCTTTTTAGTTTATTAGTTTCTATTGATAAAGACAGGAGAATCTGGAAAACTCCCTATCGTCTATTTCTAAAATAATTGTTAATTTTTTCTTTGAGTCGGGTTACAGCTTTTTGTAACTGGGCATCTACTGTTTTAGGGCTTATATTAAGTTCTTCGGCAACGGAAGCATAACTTTGTTTTTCTTCGCGGACTTTAATAAAGATTGTTCGGCAACGTTCAGGTAATTCATTCAGTGAGTTCTCATAAATGTTAAATAACTCTTCATTCATCATTTGTTCTTCAGGAGAAAGGTTGGAAGAAGATATTTCCGGCATATTTTCCAGAAGCGAGGCTTCCCTCCTTTGTTCTTTTTCCAAATAGTTCAGAGCGGCATTTCTTATTAATATATAGCTGTACTTATTAAAATCATCGGGAATAAGCTGACTTTTTCGATGATTCCAAAGCGTGGTAAAAACATCTAAAATTACTTCTTGAGCCCATTCATCCCGTTGAAGGTAATAAAAGGCGATACGAAAGAAACGGTCATAATACATATCGTATAAAGACCGGAAAGCCTGTTGGGAATCATGCTTCTGTATTTCTTTGAGTAGTTCAGTTGCCTCCATTGCCGTGTTGGGCATGTTTGTTAATGTTATAATCGGATGCAAAGCTACTAAAATGTAAATAGATGTGCTATTCATTTTAGAACTTTTAGTTTTGATTTATTGTATGAGAGGAACTGAAGCCTTCTTCTTAGTATCTGTCTTGGCAATTTTCTTCTTTCAATTTGTATTTTACTTGGTTGGCAATACTGAATATACCTATTCCTCCTTTTATATTATTGGGAATAAGGGGAACTGCATAAATAAAATTTTCGGCATCAAAATCTAATGCAGAGGACATGGCATACAAATATCTATGTTCGCTTTCTGAAATACTGTAAAACCGGATACTGATATATCGCTCTGCTTTCTGAGAATCTATATGTATATAGTTGATGTCTTCTTTTAAATCTATCGTCATGTTATATTCCCTGTTTTTTAAAAATAACAGCTTTTTAAAAAAGGCCCAAAAATAATTGTTCCATTTCTGAATAAGCTCGAATCCTTCATCTTATAGCATGTCCGGGTTTGCCGTCTGTCAAGGCGGTGTCATAAATATAATTATAGTTATAAGTCGTGTCAATACTGAGAGTGTCCCTGCCGTCATGCCATTTATGAGAATAAAAAATCTGTTTTATTTCAAGACGATAGTATGTATTCTCTGCCTCTATATCGGGTTGTTTTAATTGAATGTTAAGCCGAAGATAATTGTCATATACAGGCTTGCCTCCTACCCAGCTGTTATAATCTCTTAAACTTATATAGGTTGTATCTACATTTATAATCTGTAAGGGTGCACTGATGCGTGTTTCCGCTTTTGCTTTATATTTACCATTTTCTGAAGAAGCCTCTATTTTCACTTTATCTCCTGTTCGGAATATGCTTTTTACTGGGTAGTAATCATCTTCCGCAGTGATTGTTTCTGACAGTTTTCCGTTGATATACAGGTGTATGATACCATCGGTGACAGGAGTGGTAGCTGTCCATCCTGTGTAATGCAGATAAATCCGGTTATCGTTATTTTCAGTTTGCATCATGGCATTTACGATCAGTTTTTTAGGTTCATCATCGGGTAAATAACCAATGGTATTGGTACATGCGCTTAAAATAACAAATACACAAAGAAATAAAAAGTATTTTTTCATTGGATTTTAAAATTTATAAGTGTATGAAAATGAAGGAATACATGGCAAGATTGTCATTTTTTTCAATATAGGCTTTCCTGTTTGTGCTTCCCTGCTGATATAGACAAAGTTGGGGTTCATGGCATTGTAGGCATTTAGGATACTGATATTCCATATCCGTTCTCCGTGCCGGGTCTGTTTATGGAAGTTGAATCCTATATTCAATTGGTGGCTTGCAGGCAATCTGTAGTTATTTCGTGAACTAGAATGATCCATATCTCCTTTGTTCAAATTATCCATAATCCAGGAAGGTGGTACATTGGTAGGTGGTAGTTCTATATGTGTCTTCTCTGTAGGAAGTGTTGCCATGCAACCTGATGCATAAGTCCATGACATATTGAAGTCGATCCGTCGTGTCAATTGATAATTTAGAGTGAGATTCAAGGTATGTCGGCGGTCATATTGGTAAGGGAAACGTTTACCATTATTGATCCCGTCCGTACTGAATTGCCGGTCGGATTTGGATAGGGTGTAATTAATCCATCCAGTAAGGAGCCCTGCAGTTTTTTGTGCCATAAACTCCACTCCGAATGAACGTCCTTTGCCCATTTCTACTTTGTCTTCCCAGTTATGGGAAGAACCTAGAAAACTTTCTCCGTCTTTATATTCTAATACATTATACATATCTTTATAGTATCCTTCTATGGAAAATTCCCAATTCTTGATACCGGTATAGTATACTCCTACAGCATATTGAAAAGATTTCATGGGGCGGATGTGGCGTGTGACGGGCACCCAAAGGTCGGAAGGCATGGCCAGTGATGCAGTAGATAATAATTGGGTACACTGGCTCATCTGTGAAAAAGAACTTTTTAAGATGATATTTGAGGTCGCTTGGAAACTTATGGAAAGACGGGGTTGCAAAGAAAGATAAGTCTGTTTTTGTACATTAAAAAATGAAAAAGTGCAATCCGGCATTTATTTTCCAATGTTCGTTCAGAATAAGATCATCTTCGGCATACAAGGAAAAGTCATGAGCATGGATATGAGAATTGTTCAAACTATAATTGTCGTTAGTTTGTGGATATCCATTGTCGGAATTGTGTTGATTTACGGTCTGCACTTCCGGAGCGAACTGATGATATATGTATTTCGCTCCAAATTTGATGTTGTGTGCCGGTAACGGATGATAATCAAAATCCGTACTAATGCTAAGATCACTGATGCCGGAGTGAAACAGATTGTTGGAACCATTGATGATTGTGGAACCATCAGGTTGTTGTATGCTGGAAGTTTCCTCTTGTTTGATATCAAAAACATAACGATTGTATGCCAGCGTAGTATTACTGAATAGTTGGGGTGTGAAAACATGATTCCAGCGTGTGTTCAGTAATATGTTTCCCCAATTGTGAGTTTGCTTGAACTTATCTTCATCTTTGTATTTATAGTAGACGTGGTCTTTCCTTTATAGAAAGAGATGAAAAGGCGATCTTGTTCACTAAAGCGATGATTTAGCTTGGCGTTGATGTCATACAAACTATAACCGCCCCGTTCGTCCTTTGGCATAACTAGTGGGAGGAAACAGTCAATATAACTGCGTCGTGCTGAGATAATGAAGGAAGTATGATCTTTCCATATAGGTCCTTCAAATTGCAGATGTGAAGTGAGAAGACCGATAGTCAAGCTTCCATGATAGAGCTGCATGTTTCCGTCATTGGTACGGACATCGACAATAGATGAAAGACGTCCGCCGAATCGTGCCGGAAAGCTACTTTTGTATAAATCGACTTTTTTCACGGCTTCCGGAGTGAAGACCGATAACAGGCCCAGTGTATGATCTACATTATATAAAGGTACACCGTCTAATAAATAAAGATTTTGGTCCGGACCTCCTCCGCGTACATATAACCCACTGGTTCCGTTCATTCCGTTTTGTACACCGGGCAGTAGTTGGATGGATTTTAGTACGTCTGCCTCACTCATCAATGCCGGTGTGTTTTTTATGTGGGGAATAGGAATACTGCTTGCTCCCATACGACTGCTTTGAATACCCGTTTCGGGTTTGTCGGACAAGATAATGACCTCATTCAGTTGGTTGTCATTGTGGAGTTGGATGGTCAGCATAGTATCTTTCCATAGGTGCAAAGACACTTGTTTTACTGCATAGCCTATATATGAAAAGTTTAGTTTAGTGCCTCCCTCAGGCAATGTGATGCTAAAGTATCCGAAAGGATTGGTAGTAGTACCCACTCCGTTTTTCTGATCATAAATATTGGCACCTATCAATGTTTCTTTCGATATACTGTCCAATACATACCCGTTCAGGGTAAAAGATTTCTTGCTGGATTGTAGAGCGTATTTTTTTAATATAATGTGATTTTTGTTTATTTTGAAACTGATATTCTGTCCAGCAAAAGCTTTCTGTAAAATCAGGCTTAATGGAGCTTTTCTTAGACTGAGGGTTATAGGATGTTTAAGGATGATTTCCTCTCCATAAATAAAAGAGTAGCCGGAGGCTTTTTCTATTTCAAATATGAATTCTTTCAGATTCGCTTTTTTTAAGTGAATGCTGAAAGAAAGATCTGCTTTTTGGGCCTGTATGAATGTAGTGGAAATCATTAGTAACAGTATCAAGAAAATTCCCCTGATACTGTATTGATTGCAAGTTGAAGAAATCATTTAGTTTTTAGTTTTCTTTTATTATTCAATAATTTATATGCCTTTATTCAGAGTCTGTTATCCTCTTTGTAATATTTGGAGAAAGAGTTTCCAAAATTTGATTTGTGTTATGGTTGCATTCGGAACTCTTTTGTTCCGTTTTCCTGTGTTCTTCAGAATCGTTTTCGCTATTGTAAGCATAAGCTTCCATTAATGCGTAGAAGAATGGAAGAACTATGCGCGTACTTGTTTTCATATCTTTTTAGTTTATTGGTTTATATAAGTAAAGACAGGGAAACTTGAAAATCTCCCTATCGTATTTTATAAAATTATTCATTTATTTTTGGGGGATGCTTTTAAAATAGCATATGTGAATATTCGCTGGAGTATTGGTTACTCCACCCAAAGCATGTCGCTCATGATCCCGTCTGATATAAAAACGCCTTTACGGGTCAGTTTCAGCGTATCGTTTTTTATTTCCAGTGTTCCTTGTTGTAAATGTGGAGTGGCCATACGTAGGCAGTATTTGTACAGTTCTTCTCCGTATTGTTTCCCGAGTTTGGGCAGTGGCATTCCCCATTGTGTACGTATGTGGGTAATGACAAAATCATTGTAACGGGTATATAGGTCAAGTTCTTCTACTTCGAATGTGGGATTTCCGCTTGAGATCCCCTCTATATATTTATCTAGTGAAGCTACATTCCATTGGCGTGAAATGCCATTATAGGAATGTGCGGAAGGACCGCAACCTAAATATTGCTTTTCTGTCCAGTAACTGGAATTGTGCCGGGAATGAAGACCTGGCAAACAGAAATTGGATATTTCATAATGCTCGTATCCGGCAGTAGTGAGCTCGTCGATTAGTGTACCGAACAGGGAAACGCTTAAGTCCTCGTCTGCTTCTTCTACTTTATGTTGTTCGCGGAGTTTCCACAGGGGAGTTCCTTCCTCATAAATAAGATGATAAGCGGAAATATGTTCCGGGTGTAAGGAAAGGGCTTGTTTTAAATCTTTTTTCCTATGAGGTCGAGCGTTTCGCCGGGCAGCCCATACATCAGGTCAATACTGATATTTTTGGA
>ENA-OQNF01000121-OQNF01000121.1-human-gut-metagenome-genome-assembly--contig:-NODE-121-length-11875-cov-2.811032_pt1 | contig 11875 bp, 11 predicted proteins | sample MGYA00242628_ERZ504878 | MGnify/ENA primary metagenome ERZ504878 (study PRJEB26092, sample SAMD00036383) | human gut metagenome | host: Homo sapiens | study: EMG produced TPA metagenomics assembly of... | reverse complement strand
ACGAGCGCGAGCAAACGCTCAACCAGCTGCTGGTCGAGATGGACGGCTTTGAGGAAAGCGAGTCGGTCATCCTGATCGCTGCGACCAACCGTCCTGACATCCTGGATCCGGCATTGCTGCGTCCCGGCCGTTTTGACCGTCAGGTTACGGTCGACCGTCCGGATGTGAAGGGCCGCGAGCAGATCTTGCGCGTGCATGCCGAGAACAAGCCGATGGACGAGGACGTTAAGTTTGAGAAGCTCGCCCAGATGACCGTTGGCTTTACTGGTGCCGATTTGGCGAACCTGCTCAACGAGTCTGCGTTGCTGGCCGCTCGCCGTCATCGTTCTGTGATCTCGATGGACGAGGTCGAGGAGTCGATGGAGCGCGTGATTGCCGGACCGCAACGCAAGGGTCGCGTGATGACCGAAGCCGAGCGCACCACGATTGCCTACCATGAGAGCGGTCACGCTTTGGTGGGCCACATCCTGGAGCACTCCGATCCGGTTCATAAGATCTCGATCGTCAGCCGCGGTCAGGCCCTGGGCTACACACTGCAGCTTCCGCAGGAGGATCACTTCCTCAAGACCAAGAACGAGATGCTCGACGAGCTCGCCGTGTTCTTGGGCGGTCGCGTTGCCGAGGAGCTCATGTGCGACGACATCACGTCGGGCGCGAGCAACGATCTGGAGCGCGCGACTAAGATGGCGCGCGAGATGGTCACGCGCTTGGGCATGAGCGAGGAGTTGGGCACGCAAGTGTTTGGCGAGGCGCAGCATCAGGTGTTCCTGGGTCGCGACTATGCCGATCACCAGGATTACTCCGAGGAGACGGCGCGTCGCATCGACATCGAGGTCCAGCGCATTATGCGTGAGGCCCATCGTCGTGCGGTCGAGATTTTGGATGCCCGCCGCGATCAACTCGATCTGATGGCCAAGGTGCTGCTTGAGCGCGAGACCGTCGAGGGTGACGCCGTGAACGCCCTGCTCGACAACGAGTGGGACGCTTACCTTGAGCGCGAGGGCGATATCCTGGCGGCCAAGGAGGAGCGCAACGCCAAGGCGGCTGGCATGCCGACCAAGAAGCGCTCGCTTCGCATGAGCGAGGAGGAGTTGGCGGCTGATGCCGCGGCCTTTGCGCAGGCGGCCATGCAGGAGGATGCCGAAGCCGCATCCGATGATGCCGGAGATGGCAATGCTGCCAACGCTGACGGCAACATCGACGCCGACAAATAGTTCTTGTAGCGAAAGCCTCCGCGGGGAAACCTGTGGAGGCTCTTTCTTTTGAGCGATATGTTGGTTGGGGACAGACTTAAATGAGCGTTTTCACGCATTTAAGTCTGTCCCCAACCAACATTGCTGCGGCACTTTGCTCAGCTAAAGCGTACAATAGCGCCTATGCGAAAGGGGAACAGATGATCAACGAAACTATGTATGCTCGCGGTGCGGAAAGCTCCATCATCCGTGAGATTTTTAGCTATGGCCTTGAGCGCAAGGCACAGATCGGTGCGGAGAACGTATTCGATTTTTCGCTGGGCAACCCGAGTGTTCCGGCGCCCGCTGCTGTTGCTGAGTCCATTAAGAAGGCATTGGAGCTGCCGAGCGACCAGCTGCATGGATACACGCCTGCGCCGGGTCTGCCACAATGTCGAGCGGCCGTCGCCGACTCGCTCAACCGTCGCTTTGGCACGAGCTATGAGGGCAAGGACGTCTTTATGACGGTGGGTGCCGCGGCTTCGCTCACCTGCACGCTCAACGCCGTTACGAACCCGGGCGATGAGGTTGTTGTTATCGCCCCGTACTTTCCGGAGTATCGCGTGTGGATTGAGAAGGCCGACTGCACGTGTGTTGAGGCGCTCGCGATGAAGATACGTTCCAGCTGAGCGTGAGTAACGTGCTCAAGGCGATTACCGATAAGACGGCTGCCGTCATCATCGACTCGCCCAACAATCCGACCGGTGCCGTATATACACGCGACACGCTGACGCGACTGGCCAATGTTCTGCGCGAGGCCAACGCTCAGCGCGATCCCGAGAATCCGATTATGCTCATCTCTGATGAGCCGTATCGCGAGATTGTCTATGGCGCCGAGGTGCCTTGGGTGCCTTCGATCTACGAGCACACCATCGTGTGCTACTCGTATTCCAAGTCGCTTTCGCTACCGGGCGAGCGCGTCGGGTGGATCCTGGTTCCCAATACGAATCCTCAGGCAGCTCGTCTAATGCCCGCCGTTGCCGGTGCCGCCCGTACGCTGGGCTTCGTGTGTGCACCGGCGCTCTTCCAGCGTGTAATCATCGACTGCATTGATGAACCGAGCGATGTCGAGGCCTATGCTCGCAACCGCACCGCGCTTACCGATGCACTAGCGGAGTACGACTACACCTATGTTGAGCCGGATGGCGCGTTCTACCTATGGGTGAAAGCGCTGGAGTCCGATGCGAATGCGTTCTGTGAGCGCGCGAAGAAGCATGAGCTGCTCGCGGTGCCTTCGGATAGCTTTGGCATGCCGGGCTGGTTCCGCCTGGGCTACTGCGTGAGCTATGAGACAATCGTCAACTCTCTGCCTGCCTGGAAGCAGCTGGCCGACGAATATCGTCGAAAGTAAAGCGCTCTGCTTACAATGTTTTACGTGAAACGGGGTTTGGTTTTAAGCCAGACCCCGTTGTCTATGCCGTTGTGTGATTGGGATGAAGCAGTTTTACGACTGCCGAAAGCTATGCGTACAATGAATATACGCGACGGCCATACTGGACAAGGAGACCCGATGCCCTACCTTCTTTCTTGTGATATTCATACTCATACGATGTTCTCTGCGCATGCGTACTCAACCATCGAGGAGAACATCTATTGGGCGGCGGAGCGCGGCCTTCAGGTGCTCGGTTCCGCCGATCATTTAAGCTCGATGGTTACGCCTTGTCCCAATGACCTGCGCAGTTTCCAATTCTTTATTAACCAGGATATCTGGCCGCGCATTTGGAGCGGCGTGCTGGTGCTGCGTGGTGCCGAGGCTGATATCGTTTCGCTGGACGGCAGCTTGTTTGGCGAAGACATTCCCGTTTCGCTCGATATCGCCGGCGATCCGTATAGTCGTGAGCATTCGCTGTTCGATTTGGTGACGCGTAATTTGGATTATTTGGTGGCAAGCGTGCATAACCCGCAGTTTGCCGAAGGCGCGACGCTCGCCCAAACGACCCAGATGTACATCAATGCCCTGGAGCACCCCAAGGTGTTCATGCTTGGGCATGCGGGTCGTTCGGGCGTGCCGTTCGATATCGATGAGGTGCTGTTGGCGGCCAAGGCCAAGCACAAGATCATCGAGATCAACAACCATAGTCTTGAACACGGTGTCGACACTGAGCATTGGGCCGTATGCCGCAAGATCGCCGAGCGCTGCGCCGAGCTGGGCGTGGGTATTGGCGTGTCGACCGATGCCCACATTGGCATGGCCATTGGCAAGCTCGATCACGCGCGCAAGATGCTCGACGAGATTCACTTCCCGCTGGATTTGATCGTGACGCGCGATCGCGAGACGCTGCTGCGCGAGATGGCGGCAGCCGGCGTGTGCGACCTGCGCAAGGGGATGTAGCGGAGTTCATAAACCAAGCGAAGGGGGCAGTCCAGACGGGCCGCCCCCTTTCTTGTGCCGGTGGATTAGCGGCGCTCGAGGACCGCGACGGTCTCGGTGTGGTCGGTATGAGGGAACATGTCGACCGGCGTGATCTTGAGCAGGCGATAACCTCCGTCGAGGAGCTGGTGTAGGTCGCGCTCTTGGGTGACGGGGTTGCAGCTGATATAGGTGATGCGGCGCGGCTTAAGTGCGCAGGCGGCTTCGAGGAACTCGGGTGTGGAGCCGGCGCGCGGCGGGTCGATGGAGAGAACGTCAACGCGCTCGTTGTTATCGGCAGCGTCCAGGATGTAATCGGTGGCGTCGTCGGCCATAAACCAAGCGCTGCGGGTGAGGCCGTTGAGCTCGGCATTGCGACGTGCGTCGGCAATGCCCGCCGGGTTGCGCTCCACGCCGAGCAGCATAATGCCGATGCCCTTGTCCTGGGCATCCTTCGCGGCGCACAGGCCGATGGTTCCGCTGCCGCAGTAAGCGTCCATAAGAATGTCACCCTGCTGCAGGTCCATGCCGTCAATGGCAAGTCGATAGAGCAGCTCGGTTTGCTGCGGATTGGTCTGATAGAACGCGTGGGGGAGATATCGAACTCGCAGCCGAGCAGCTGGTCGCGCATGCATTCGGCGCCATAGACGATACGAGTCTCCTCACCCAAGATGGCATTGCCGGGGCGACCGTTGATGTTCTGAGCGACGGTGACGATATGCGGATCGAGTACGGCGACAGCCTCAAAGAACTCCTGCGCATGCGGCAGGTCGCGCTGAGCGGTCACGAGGGTGACCATAATCTGGTCGGTGCGCCAGCCGCAGCGAACGACGGCATAGCGAAGCAGTCCCAGATGCTTGTCTTCGTTAAAGGCGGGAATATGCAGACGTTCGGCCTCGCGAGCGATGCCGTTGAGAATCTGACGAGCGCCCGGCGCCTCAACGGGGCATTTGGGAACGGTGACGATTTTGTGCGTCCCACGTTCAAAAAAGCCGCAGCGGACAGCGCCCTCTTTGCCGGGAGCAAACGGAGTGGCAGCCTTATGACGAAAACCACGCGGCGCAGGATATTTACCCGGGTCTCCCAGGGTGACTCCCATACCGCGAATGGGGTCGACGCTAATGCCCTCGCGCTCGCAGAGCTCAGCAAACAGCTCCTCCATAGCAGCCTGCTTGGCCGCCAACTGCTTCTTATAAGGACGATTGAGTGCCGTACACCCACCACAAGCTTTCATGATCGAACAGGGAGACTTGGGATCCACGGCCTTACGCGCAGGCTGAGCCGAATCCTTGCGCGAGCCTTTGGAGCGAACGTGAGGCGCCTTATCCCCGCCCTGACGAGAGCCAGAACGCTTGGTCTTAACCTTGCCCTTCGCATCCTGAGACGACTTGGATTTCTTAGAAGATTTTTTCTCTTCCGACCCCTCAGCCGCCTCGATCAAAGCACGACGAGCCTTACGCTCCGCACGAGATTCTGCCATGAATTAACTCCACTATTAAAGAAAAAGAAAAGTCCGAAGCAATTGTACCGTGCCAAGCTAGTGGACGATATGCAAGCGGCCATTTCATGTCAGCGATAAGTCCAACGACGTTTGCCCGGCGCGGGCGGGGAGCGGCGCGGAATTAAGTTTCCTGCTCTACAGTCCTGCGCAAGACGGAAAGCACATTTAGTGCTTTCCTTTGCGTGCGGAACTCGCGATAAACCTAATTCCGCGCCGCTCCCGCCCGCGCCGGGCAAGCCCTCCCTTGTACTCCATTTCACTAAAGTGTATGATTCTGAACGTTACATGACTCACTTTACCTAACTAAAGTGCTATCGAGGGGGAATACCATGAATACCGATATGTCTCGTCGTCAGTTTGTTGGTCTAGCCGGCTCGCTCGCCACGGTGCTTGGCCTTGGTCTTGTCGGCTGCGGCGGTGGTGCTGGCAAGGGCTCCGCTGCTGGTTCTGCCGCGGCCAAGGATGTGAAGGGCGCCGCGGAGTCCAAGAAGCTCGTGGTGGGCTTTGACAAGTCCTACCCTCCGTACGGCTTTGTGGGCGATGACGGCGAGTACACGGGCTTTGACCTTGACCTTGCCAAGGCCGTTGCCGATAAGCAGGGCTGGGATGTCGATTACGAGGCCATCGATTGGGATGCCAAGGACACGCTGCTCAACTCCGGCGCCATCAACTGCATCTGGAACGGCTTTACCATGGAGGGCCGCGAGGACGACTACACGTTCTCCGAGCCGTATATGCTCAACGAGCAGGTGTTGGTGGTCAAGAAGGACGCGGGTATCAAGAGCTGGGACGATCTTGCCGGCAAGACCGTGATTACCCAGACTGATTCCGCTGCGCAGGATGTGCTCGAGGGCGACCAGAAGGATCTGGCCGCGACGTTTGCCACGCTCGATACCATCGGTGAGTACAACACGGCGTTTATGCAGCTCGAGAGTGGTGCGGTCGATGCCGTTGCCTGTGACCTCTCGATCGCTCAGTATCAGCTGGCCGCCAAGCCAGATGCCTATACGCAGCTCGACAAGCCGCTGTCCAGCGAGCACTACGCCGTCGGCTTTAAGAAGGGCGACACCAAGTCGGCCGATGCTGTAACCGAGTCACTCAAGGCGCTCTACGAGGACGGCACGGTCAAGGACCTCTGCGATAAATACGCAGATTACGGTCTTTCCTTCGACAGCTGGGTGCTCAAATAGCGGCTTTCCCAGGCACCCGATTTTGCCGTTCAAACCGTCGCTTGCGTACATTTAGTACGCGGCGCTCCTCTTTCACGGCAAACTCGGGCACCTGGAAAACCCGCTTTAGCATTGGGTTCGCTGTTCCGTTACTGTGAAAGAGAGCTTGGGTTGTCTATTCAGGTCATGATGCAGATGCTTGGCCAGGGATTCTTGGTCAGCTTGCAGCTGTTTGTGCTGACGTTGCTCGGGTCGATTCCGCTGGGAATCCCCGTGGCGTTTATGCGCATGAGCAAGGTCGCGCCGCTGCGTTGGATTGCGCGCATCTATATTTCGGTGATGCGCGGCACGCCGCTTATGCTGCAGATGTTTGCGATCTACTTTGCCCCGTACTACGTGTTTGGCATCTCGCTCACGCCCGATTCCAAATGGACGGCGTGCGTCGTGGCATTCATCATCAACTACGCCGGCTACTTTGCCGAGATCTATCGCTCGGGCCTGCAGTCGATTCCGCGCGGTCAATATGAGGCCGCCGAGGTGCTGGGCTACTCGCGTCTGCAGACGTTTCTGTATATCGTGATGCCGCAGGTCGCCAAGCGTATTCTGCCGGCGATGGGCAACGAGATCATCACACTGGTCAAGGACACGTCGCTGGCGTTTGCCATTGGCGTGGGTGAGATGTTCTCGACCGCCAAGGCGCTGGTTGCCTCGCAAGTGAGCATGGTGCCGTTTGCGATCGCGGCGCTGATTTACTGGGTCTTTAACTTTGTGGTCGAGATGCTGCTGGGCGCCGCCGAAAAGAAGCTGGACTATTATCATGACTAACTCAGTGATGAAAATCGAAAGCGCGCGTAAGGCGTTTGGCGGCAATGAGGTGCTCAAGGATATCTCACTCGAGGTAAAGCGCGGCGAGGTCGTGGCGATTATCGGGCCTTCGGGTGGCGGTAAGTCCACGCTGCTGCGGTGTGCCACGCTGCTCGAGACACTCGACGGAGGCTCGCTCTCGTTTGGCGACCTTGCCGTTGCGACGGATGTGGGTTCGGGCGCGGTCTATGCGAAGGGCGATGTGCCCAAGCAGGCGCGCTCGCGATTCGGCCTGGTGTTCCAAAATTACAACCTGTTCCCGCACTATACGGTGATGAAAAACATCACCGATGCTCCGATTCGCGTGCTCAAGCGCCCGCGCGAGCAGGCGGAGGCGCGTGCGCATGAGTTGATCGCGCAGATGGGGCTTACGGGCAACGAGAACAAGGTGCCGTGTGAGCTTTCGGGCGGTCAGCAGCAGCGCGTGAGTATTGCCCGCGCCCTGGCACTCGACCCGGAAATCTTATTCTTTGACGAGCCGACTTCGGCGCTCGATCCCGAGCTGACGGCCGAGGTGCTGCGTGTCATTAAGGACCTGGCGGCGCAGAATATGACGATGGTAATCGTGACCCACGCAATGCAGTTTGCGCGCGATGTCGCCGACCGCGTGGTCTTTATGGACGGCGGTCGCATTGTCGAGGAGGGACCTGCCGAGCAGGTTATCGACCATCCGCGCGAGCAGCGCACGCGTGAGTTTTTGAGCCGTATCGAGGGATAGGCTCAGGTATTTGCTCAACTATTAATTGAGGCAATTGAGGCGAAGCCGCCACAGGTCTTACGGTCTGTGGCGGCTTTTTGTTTACATCGACGGGGTTCAATAATTGCCTCACAAGCTTGTCTCTTCCTCTCGCCGCCTGTATTCATACGTGTGCCGAAAGGTGTGCATGGACGGTCGCCCGTGAGGGTAGGGTGGTGGCATAGGACATTTGGAGGGTGAGTCGGCTCGGCTGCCGACCATGCTGCTCCCGGGATGGCATCGACCGCGAACTCTCCCCGTTGGCGTCGCGCATCGCGCGCGACCCTGCAAGGAGGTCATCATGGGTGCTCCCAAGACCGGCAACGTAAGGAACGTGGTGCTCGTAGGCCAAGGCGGGGTGGGCAAGACTTCACTCGCCGAGGCCATGCTCCACCTTTCCGGCAAGACCGCCCGCCTGGGCGGCCACGACGGCACCAAGCCTACGCTCGACTATGACCCCGAAGAGGTCAAGCGTGCATTTTCCATCTCGACGACCATTGCGCCGATCGACTGGAAGGGCGCGCGCATCAACGTGCTCGATGCCCCGTGCTATCCCGATTTTATCGGCGACGCCTATGCCGCGATGAGCGTCTGCGAGACGGCTCTGTTTGTTGTCGACGCCGAGGCCGGCCCGCAGCCTACGACGGTTAAGCTCTGGTATGCCGCCGAGGACCTGCGTCTGGCGCGTGCGGTGTTTGTAAACCGCCTGTCGCGCTCCGAGGCCAGCTTTGCGACCACGATGGACCTGCTGCAGGAGCGCTTCGGTACGCGACTAGGCGCCGTGACCCTGGGCTGGGGCGAGGGCGAGGACTTTGACGGTATCATCGACCTGGTGCGCATGAAGGCGCGCCATTGCAACGGCGCCGAAGCCGTTGAGTCGGAGATCCCCGAGGAGTATCGTGCCCAGGCCGAGGAGGCCCATGACCATCTGTGCGAGTTGGTGGCCGAGGCCGACGACGAACTGATGATGAAATACCTGGAAGGCGAGGAGACGCTGACGCAGGAAGAGCTCGAGGGCCTGCTGTCGAAGGCGATTGCCGAGCGCATTTTTGTGCCGGTCTTTGCGGGCGATTGCATTAAGGAGCAGGGCGTCAACTCGCTGATGGACGACATCGCCACGTACTTCCCGGCGCCGACCGACTACGGCGAGATGCCGCTCATCGACGGCGACTCGCTCAAGATCTCGAGTGACGATGACCGTCCGGTGGCATTTGTGTTTAAGACCCTGGCCGATCCGCAACAGGGGCGCATCAGCTTTATCAAGGTGCTGACGGGTACGCTTGAACCGGGCCTTGAGCTGGTCAATGCGCGCACGCGCAAGGGCGAGCGTCTGGCTCACCTGTATGTGATGTGCGGCCGCGACATGACCGAGGTCGGACACGCGTATGCCGGCGATATCATCGTGGCGCCCAAGCTGGCTGCCGAGACGGGCGATACGCTCTCGATTACCGGTAAGGTCGAGGCTGCGGCGTTTAAGTTCCCCAACTCGCAGTACCGCATCGCCATTGAGGCCGAGAATCGCGGCGACGAAGAGAAGCTCTACACGTTTATCGAGAAGGCCTGCAAGGCCGATCCGACCATGAGCATCGACCGCGACGAGGAGACCGGGCAGACCATCATCTCGGCGGTGGGCGAGGCGCAGGTTTCGGTGCTGCTCAATCGCCTTGAGGACCGTACCAAGGTTGTGGCAAAGAGCGTGCCGATCCGTATTCCGTATCGCGAAACCATCCGCCGCACGGCAAGCGCTCAGGGTCGTCACAAGAAGCAGACCGGCGGCGCCGGTCAGTACGGCGACTGCTGGCTGCGCGTGGAGCCGCTCATTGGGCCCGACGGCACGAGCGACGGCTACGAGTTTGTGGACGAGGTCGTGGGCGGCCGCATCCCGCGCTCGCTCATCCCCGCCGTGGACAAGGGTGTCCAGGAGACCATGAAGGACGGCATCATCGCTGGCTACCCGCTCACGGGCATTCGCGTGGCTGTGTACGACGGCTCGTATCACAGCGTCGACTCCAACGAGATGGCGTTCCGCGCGGCGGCTCGCATCGGCCTGCGCAAGGCGTGTGCCGATGCCGACCCGGTGGTGCTGGAGCCCATCGAGGAAATTACGGTGACTATCCCCGAGAGCTATGCCGGCGCCGTGATGGGCGACATCTCGGCCTCGCGCGGTCGCGTGACGGGTATGGAGACCGACGAGCGCGGCGATACCGTGGTCATTGCCCAGGCCCCGCTGGCCGAGCTGACGGATTACTCGACGCGCCTGCGCTCTATCACGCGCGGCACGGGCGACTTTACCATGAAGCCCGCAGGCTATGAGCAGGTGCCTTATGACGTTCAGGCCAAACTGGTCGAGCGCTATGAGGAGGGCCGCGCTAAGTAGCGTGTGGTTTTGCCGCGCCACGCATGTCGATGTACGGGCCGCTCTGGGTAATCCGGAGCGGCCCTTTTTTGATTCCCGGTGGGGTTGCAAATCGGTTCTCGTCGTGGCTCGGGGCTAATCCCCCGAGGCCTGGTTGCGGCCGGTGGCGTAGTCGATCTGCACATGCGGCTGCAAGTTGTAGCAGTACACGTGGAAGCACAGCGTTTTGCCGTGGTCCTCGATCGATTGTGCTTCAAGACGAACGCCACGACAGACGAGCTCCTCCTCGTTGTACATAGGCGTGACGCGATAGAGCACGTGGTTGCCCGTGTCGCGGACGTAGTCGAGGATCTGCTCTTCAAACGGCAGCATGCCCGTCTCGTTGAGATAGCGCGTGCCGGTGAGGAGATTCTTGCGGTTGGCGTTTTCGCCGCAGAGCGACCAAGCGATAAGGTGGCAGCGGTTGTAGAGGCTCTGACCCGGAATAAAGTCGTAGCGCTGCTGGTGCCAACCGGCGGGATGGATGCGCGAGATATCGCCGCGCTTGCCTTTGCCGAGCGATTCGAGTCCTATGCAGGCGAGTGCTTTGCGGGTACGGCCCAGGCTGTCGAGCTTGGAGAATTCTTAAGCAGCCCTCTCGGTGGCGCGATCGTATTCATCGAGCGTGAACGACGGCGTGCCGAGCGGGTGCGTGCTATCGGCGCGAAGGGCAACGTAGGGGTTGCCGGCGTAGTCGGGAATGCTGGTGAGGTATACGCCGCGCGCGCGGTCGAGATCGGGGTTTTCGACTTCGTCGATGGGGGTGGTGGAGCTGTCCTCGGCAACGTTGCCGTTGGTGTTGGTCGTGGCGGATTCGGAGCCATCGCCGGAGTCCTCGGAGCTCGCTGTTCCCGATTCGAGCCGGGCAACCAGGTCCGCCTCGTCGTCGGTGCGGCTGGGACTCTCGTTTTGCTTCTCGGCCAGAGCCGCCGCCTGCTCATCACTTTGCGGCGACAGCAACTTGGGCGCCCCATCGAGCGATCCCGTAAACAGCGCAAACCCCAGCACCACGGCGGTGCCGATGGAAAGTGCTTGCTTGTAGGCGGACTTGCGCGACATTGAGGCTCCTGGATGGACGGTTGGGAATCTACCAGTCTAGCAGGAGCCGGCAGAGGCCGTTCTGTCGAACAAATACTTAAGATTTGGGACAAACGCTACTGGTTCATTTGCTTCATATTTGACGTATGGCTAGATCGAGGTGGAGTCGAGCCAGTTGAGCTTGCACTCGAGAATGCGCTGCTCGCCGGGTTGGCTGCTGCCATCAAGCAAGGCGAGCAGCATCTCGGCCGCCTCCCTGCCTTCCTGGTCGACGGGCTCGATGATCGTGGAGACGGTCGGCGTGGTGAGGTTGGTCCAGTCTTCGCAGTTGAGTCCCAAAAGACCTATTTGCTGCGGAAGTAGATGGGCCATGGGTTGGAGGGCCTTGTAGACACGGGGGAAGCGCCCATTGGTTTTGTACGAAGATGAGCGTGCGCTTGGCGGGGTTGAACTTGTATTTAAAGTATTCGGTAAGCTCGTTGATTGACGGCTTGTTGTGATCGATGGGGATGGCTTTGTAGAGCTGCCCATTCGCGGCCAATGCCTCGGCATATCCCTAGAAAACGTTCCATGCGAGTGCGCATTTCGGT
>ENA-OQNF01000117-OQNF01000117.1-human-gut-metagenome-genome-assembly--contig:-NODE-117-length-12202-cov-2.803478_pt1 | contig 12202 bp, 8 predicted proteins | sample MGYA00242628_ERZ504878 | MGnify/ENA primary metagenome ERZ504878 (study PRJEB26092, sample SAMD00036383) | human gut metagenome | host: Homo sapiens | study: EMG produced TPA metagenomics assembly of... | reverse complement strand
CCAGTCGACGTGCCCGCCGGTCGCGTACGAAATGACGCCGGAAATGGAGGTCGGCACGATCGCCAGCGTGGACGTGGCGGCCGCGTTGCGTTGCGACAGGCCGAGCCAGACGAGCGCGGGCACGATCACGGTGCCGCCGCCGATGCCGAACGTGCCCGACAGCACGCCCACCAGCATGCCGACCACAATCAGCACGATGATGCTGCGCGCCGACCCATCAAGCGCCGTCTCCCCCGCTCGCGATTCCATCTTTTGCGATTCCGTTCGTACGGCATCCGCCCGATCCGCAGTTTCCCCTTCATCACACATGGCAGCTCCTTCCACGTCTTCCGCGCCCGATACTACCCACCTGCCGCGCGCAGTAATCAGCCGATTCCATAATTTTGCGATTTCGCCGCCGCAGCGCCCGGTTCACGCGCTTTCTCGCTTATAGATGGCGGATTCGCGGGATCGACGGATGGTATCTCGCTTATAGATGGCGGCCCCTTGCGGAAACAAGACATCTAGGGGGTATGCATGCTACCCCCTAACGACCTATTGCCCAAACCGACCCGCCACCTATAAGCGAGATACCACCGGACGCCCGGCCAAATCCGCCATCTATAAGCCAGATATCCAGCCAAAACCACGACCGCACGCCTACACCGGCACACCCGCACGCCCACACCCACGCAAGACCCATTGCACACACCCCCGTACGCACACGACCGCGCGCGGACCGGCAAAATCGCAAGTCATGAGCGAAAAGGGGCATCAAAAGCACCCAAAACAGCCCGAATCACACCCCCATCCGCTCACAGACAAGCAAAACCAGCCCAACTCACAAGTCGTGAGCAAGAGGGGAGGCCACCCAACATCAAAACAGCCCGAAACATCCAGAATCGTACCCCCATCCGCTCACAACCGCGCCAAAACCGTCAAAACCGCAAGTCATGAGCAAAAGGGGCATCAAAAGCGTCCGAAACAGGCCGAATAATACCCCCATCCGCTCACAACCCATGCTTCAGCACGATTCAGGCCATATGCGCACCGCAACAACACCCCTGCGCAACATCAGACATGCACACGCACGCAAACACAAGTACACACACTGAAACGCAACACGTACCACAAGCACACAAACACCACGCACCACATACCGAGCACGACCAGACGCACACCCCCGCACACCGGAGAAGCGATGTCACCGGCCTGCGGCGGCGCTAGGCTAGACACTACCCCCGAACACCAGACGAATGGCGCGCGCCGGCCCCGGCGCACAACCCGTGCCGCACAATCCAGGAGCGTCGCCATAGCCGCGCGAGCCCCACAAAAGCGCAGCCAGCCACAAACACGAGCAGTCCGATCACCGCAGCCGCCACGGCTGTCATTTCGCCCGGCTCGTCGTATTGCGTCTTGTCTGGCACTTTCGGATTCGGAATCCGGTGCCCGCGCACGAGCAGCCTGTGTGAGTTGACACCGTACGGCGTGCACGTGATCAGCGTCGCGTAATCGGCCCCGGACTCAATATTCAGCTTGCTGATTTCGCTCGGCAGCACCACTGAGATCTGGTCCACTTGGTACGTGTAGGTTTCGTCGAGCACGTGGAATGCGAACGTGTCGCCTTTTTTCAGTTCGTCGAGGCCGGTGAGCAACCGGGCGGACGGCAGGCCGGTGTGTCCGGAGACCACCGCGTGCGTGGTCGCTCCGCCTACGGGCAGCGATGTGCCGGCCAAATGTCCGGCGGCGATCTGCAGTACGCCGTCGCTGGTGCCGTGGTAGATGGGCAGTTTCACTTTGATGCGCGGGATGGTCACGTATCCCATGATGCCGGTGCCGGTTATGTCGAGCGTTTCGTTGTATTCGCGTTTTTGCTCGTCGGTCATGTGCCACCGGTCGCCGTTCGCGGCGAGCCGTTCGTTGTATTCGCGTGCCGCTTTCAGCATGGCCTTGCGTTCGGCGCCGGACATGTCTTTGGTTTGTTCCACGTAGCCTGCTACGGCGTACGACTGGTGCATGCGGTTCCACCAGTCGCTGAATGTCGGATACGCGATGAGGCCCAGCGCGCCGATCATGGCGATTGTGGAAATGGCAATCATCACATTGAGCAGCGCATTCGATTTCTTATGCTTGGCAGCCGGTTTAACCTGCGCACCCGGTTTAACCTGCGCATCCAATTCGACTTGCGCAGCTGGCTTGGCGTCCGATTCATCCGTCACGTTATTTATGCTACGCCCGCTTCCGCAAAGCCGTCTTGGCAACGATCAGCAGCACCAAGCCCGCGCCCAAGATGGCCACGGCAATCCAAGCGGCCTGCTGCACGTCGGCGCCGGTGTGCGGCTGGTCCGGCGTGGTGGGTGGCGTGTGCGTGTTGGTGATTTCAGTGGAGTCGCCTTCCACATCGGAGATGGTGGTGTAGCCGTCGGGCACCGCCGCTTCGACCACGGTCCATTCGTGGTCCGCGTCGAGCGCTGTCCACGAATGCGTCCACTTGTTGGACTCGTTCAGCTTCACGTTTTCCACGGGCTCGCCGTCACGCAGGAGTTTCACGGTGATGGATTCGGGGCGCTTGCCGTCAGAATTGTTCCGGTCATTCCAGATTTTGCGCACGGTGCGTTCCACGGTTTTCGGCGGTTGCGCCACACATTCGGTTTTCGGTTCGATACTCAGCACACGCGACCCGCCGGAGACGCCGTCTTCGGGCACTGCGACGAGCATGCTGCCGGAAGAGCACGTCCATGTCTGGTTCTTTCCGGAGGCGTTGGCGACCTTCACGTCAACGCTGTCGGACACGGCCAAGTACAGGCCGTCGGACAGTCCGGTGAAGGTCAGATGCCCGGAGGTGTTGGTGACGCCGGTTGCCGTGGCGTCGGGTTGGTTCACCGCGATGAGTCCGGCGAGCGTGTTGGCCATGTCTCGCCACACCTGCGCGTCCTTGCCGGTCATCTTCGACCAGTCGACGGGGTAGGCGGTGGAGTCGGTGAACGGTGCGACGGGTTCGAAGGTGGCGCCGCCGCTTGCCGGGATCTGCCCGACTTTGTAGAGGTTGAAGCTGGCGTCCGAAATGGCGAAGTTGGTAGAATCGTCGCCAGTTTCGGAATCCGAGCTTTTGTGTTGATACGAAATGGCGATGCTGCCGCTGGCAGAGTCTGTTGTTGGCGCCGCGACGGCATCGCGAGTAGTGAATGCACAGGCTGCCGCGGCGAATGTGGCGGCGATTGCGCAGCATGCGGCGATGACGCGGCTTGCGATCGTGCGTTCCTTCATTGCCGACCCCTCTTCTGTGGATTGGAAAGTAAGCATGTTTGATTCGCCCCCAACGGCAAACCGGAAAATATATGGAGCCAGGCTGGATACTCAAGAAAATTAGGCAGTGTACAAGGGATTGAGGTGGTCCAGCCCAGCATATGTGGGTTCAGTTATTATTTAATTTTTAGTTTTTAAATTATGTATTGCGATTCCCGTGAGCCGCTGCTGACTTGCGTCAACGCGGCTCACGGGTTTCGCATGGTTACTTCAGATTCTTATGGAATCCGGAGGATCAGGCGTTGCGGCGACGCAGAGCCATCACCAGGGTCGCGCCAGCAAGCACGAACACGGCGATGCCAGCCACGTACAGCAGCACGGTGCCCATGCCACCGGTGGACGGGAGGTTAGAGCCCTTCTTGTTCACGACGTCGGCCTGAACGGTACCCTTCGTCTTATCACCGTCAATCTGATTAATCTTCAGAGAAGTCAGCGCCGGATTGTCAGACAATACCTCGTGGTCAGCAGTGATGGTGAAGAGCGTGTCAGCAGCAGTGTTATAGCCTGCCGGAGTGTGGGTCTCCACGAGCTTGTACTCGCCATCATCAATGCGGGAGAAAGATCCAGTGTAGGTGAAACGCCCCTCGGTGCCGCCCCTCGTCAGAGTGATCTCTTCACCGACCTTATTCCACTCCTCGCTCTCGCCATTCTTGTACTTCTTGTACAGCGTGAACTTCGGCATATCACTTTCCGCCGGGTCACCCTGATCGAAGGTCTTGTTGACGTTCAGCTGGTAGGTGAAGACGATGACTTTATCTTCCGGAGTCTCGCCAGTCGGAGAGTTTTCACCCTCGCCAGTGTAGTTCGGGTTGTTGGAGTACTGGAGCTTCGCCTCGTTCGGGTTGCCCTCATGGCCAATCACAGCCTTATTGTTCAGCGTGGATTCATATTCAACAGTAAACTTGCCACCTGCAGCAACCGTGATATCAGAACCGTCAGCATCCTTAAGAGACTTGACATCGTTGATGGTGAGGGTGAACGTGCTATCAGCAGTGGTAGTAGTCGGGTTCAGAGTCAAGGTGTACTGGGTCGACGGAACGACGGTGTCGCCATACTTAACAATAAAGCCATCAGCCGCCGGATAAGTTAAACCAGCCGACTGGTTATCCGTAAAGACCAGCTTATAGGTCTTGTACGCCGCGAAATCGTCCTTGTCCGCCGGCAAGGTGGCGGTCAGCTTAAATGGAACCTTATCGTTCACGTCGTAGTCAGCAGAATCCTGCCACCAGTGGTAATGCCTTCGGAGTCGTTGGCATCCTGGACCTTCTTCTCAAGGTCGGCTTATCGGCCTTGCGGGTGATGGTCACGACTTCATTGCCAACAACCTTGACAATGTACAAAGTAGCTGCATCATTACCGGTCACAGTGCCCTTGTCCTTGGCGAGGTAATAACCAGCCGGGACCTTGCTCAGCTGAGCTGCGGCCGATACTGTGCCGTATGCATCGCCAGTCAAATCAACGAACTTGTTGATAGTTTCAAGCTTCATCGAATCGGAGGCACTGCTCTCAAGCCCAGCCACCTTCTTGGCAGCATCAGCGGCTAACAGATTAGTGCCGCCATCACCAGCTCCATTCGCGGTCTTGAAGTTCTGGCCAGCTGCAACGTTGCCAAGAGAACCATCACTACCGTACGTACCAGTAAAAATCTGGTAGACGGAATAGGTGTGGGTATCGTTGGCTTCAACCGCGATACCACCAGTTGGGTCATCCGCCATGGCGGTGGAGGCGCCGGCGAAACCGGCGACCGCCATCGCCGCAGTGGCTGCCACAGCGACGAGGCCTTTGAGAACCTTATTCATTGTTCTCCCTTTCTTTCTTGTTTGAAATCTTGAATCTTCAGTTATGTGTGTTCAGTTATTGCCTAGTGGGCATTGGGTCGCTACGCTACGGTCCAGCCCCCTTTCCCCTAGACGAGTTCATCATTGCCGCCTCCTGACCTTGAGGGCCATTCCAGCCGCAACAACACTTATCAACGCCACGGCCATCGCCGTCGCGTAAATCCAAGAGTTGCCAGTTCCACCAGTCGCCGGCAACACCACCCCCGGCTGATTCTTGATGTCGCCAACCGAGAAGTTGAACACTGAGGAGTCGTAATTCGCAGGGGAAGTCGTGAAATTGCCGGTAGCATCGCCAGCGGCCGACGCAACACCGTTCGAGTTCCACTGGCCAGTGCCGTCAGAGCCACTGGCCGGACCGAACGTGAACTTGCGGACGGTGGAATCGACATCGTAACCATCAGGCGCCTTGGACTCGACGAGCGTGTACGTACCCCACTCCAAGCCTTTTAGCTTGAACTGGCCTTCGACCGGATCCACATCGTAAATCGGCTGGACTTCAGAGGCGGAACAAGTGTTGCCCTTCCCTAACTTACAGTCGGTAATCGTTACCGACGGCTGCTGCTCTGCAGCAATCTCGGTGTATTGAGCCGCACCGTTAGCGTTCCAGCTGAAGCTCTCGGTCTTAGTCAGCTTCCACTCCGAACCGCCAAGCTTATTCTTATTCGCATCATCCGAGGAAACCTTGTTCCACGTCACCACGCCTGTTTCACGGCTGTTCGTGATATTCGAACCGGTCGGAGACGGGTTCCAAGTCACTCCACCATCAGTGATGGTGATGGTATATCCGTTATCGTTATTGGGCTTCGGCAGCTTATAGCCGTTTGGAGCCTTAGTCTCCTTAAGTACATAAGTGCCATTTTCAAGCTTGGTGATGCGGAAGCCGCCGACGGACGTATCCGCATCCGTCAACGTGCCACTCGTCGAAGACGACTGCGCAGAAGCCTTTGCCCTCACGCTGCGACGGGCCGCCCGGCTGACGGACTTAGTGGAATTGGACGCGATCTCACATCCTGATGGCACCGTAGAGCCTTGATAGTCATTCCACAGATTCACAACCTGTACCGTGCGCCCAGTGAAGGTGAATGGATTACTATTCGCGGCCGTGTACTTCTCCATTGTCGAGTCGGTACCCAGCCCCTGCTTATTGCCAAAATAGAACTGGTTTCCGCTCGCAACATCAGCTTTCTTCAACGAGAAACGGACATAGCCGCCACATGTTTCAGAGTTTTGCGCATCACCGGTCCAGTCGGTGCCATCTGTGGCTTTCTTGTACTTCAGCCAGGTGAACTGCGTTCCCAGCGATGTCTTGAAATACACATCAACGGTCTCTTCAGTCACCGTGATCGCAGCAGTGGCGGTCTTGCCGTTGCTGCCTGTAGCGGTGATGATGGCCGTGCCGGCAGATACACCACGCACAGTGCCGTCCGGATCGACAGTGGCCACGCTTGGCGTATTGGAGGACCAAGTGACGGTAGTATCGGTCGGATTTGCCGTGGCGGTGAGCTTGACTGTGTCATTCACTTTGATGCTCGCAGTGGACGGACTTACAGTCAATGTCTTTTGGGTAGAAGCACCGGTCACTCTGAACTTCACGGAAGCGCACTTCGAAGTGTCGGAAGTCGAACATGCCGTGATGGTCACGTAATCATCACCACTGTTGGATTGCGCGGTGACCAAACCGGAGTTGGCGTCAACCGTCGCATAGTTTGTGCTATCCGACGTCCACGTAACCCCTTGGGCGACACCGGAGGGTTCCACCGAAGCGCTTAGCTGGAGCGTGGTATTAGCGTCAAGCGTGCCGAGATCTGCGCCATCGGACTGTACGGTTCCATTGGCGGTAATTATGACGCCCGTCACGTCGGAAACAGTATCCTTGATGGTCTTCGGCCACCCATCGGCAACGGTCTGCTTGTCGGCATCCGTATACTTGATCAGTTCCCATTCGGAGCCGGCAAGACGCTTATTTGTATTTGAATCGTCCTTGTCGGTCTTCACCCAAGAAATATCCTTGCCGGCGCTCTCATTACCGATTGCCTTGCCGGTTCCACCAGCCACGGTCTTAAGAAGATTCTTCGTATCATCATTGGTAATCTCATTGCCCTGCGCATCGTACACATTGCTGATAGTGGAAGTCGTCGTACCGCCGTCACCGGCATTGATGCGGTATATATTCCCGTTCAACTTATGAGCGGAATCTCCGGTAGAGGTTTCCTTGAGATAATACGTAGCATTCGGAGTCAATGCGGTCATTGGCATTATCGAGCCAGCGGTAGCATCCTCATCGCCAGAGCCATTATCGGTGACGCTCAGCAATGGATTCGTTCCTGCCTTTGCATCCCCAAGACTGCCGTACACTACCCAAGAGGTGCCGGACAACGGATTGCCGGTAGAATAGTCAACCTTCTGCCAGCTGATATGCGCAGACTTCGTGTTGTAGGAAGCGGCCCACGGGAAGTTATGGCGTTCCTGATCCATATCGATGATGGAGGCGGACTGGAACTGGTTATCAACCGCGGCTGTATCCGGGTTATGCATCATGAAGTCTTCGCCAACATACACACGGCCATTGGTGGTGACATGCGATTCGAAACTGCCGTTCGGAACCACGATGCTACCGAGCATGGCGGCGGATGGGTCATCGTTCACATAGGCGGAAGTGCAGATGGCAGTCTCCGTCAGGTTAACGTACCAATCTCCCTGATTCGCATGCTTGCGATTCACGGTGACATTGGTCGCTTTGGCGCCATGGATAGTCAAAGAGCTTGTACCAGTGAAATTCCACAAAATTTTCTGGGCAACTTTGGAATACAACTTGTTGTTGCTGTCTCCGCTGGCATAACCATTGGAAATTTCTTTAGCGCCACTAGCGGTCGGATTCGACTGGGTGGAATCACCGCCCCACCAGAAACGCCATCCAGTACGCATTGTGATGGCGTCAGAACCAGTCACATTGATAATGATCGAAGCATTTTCCGGAATGTTCCTGAACCAAATACTCGCATTGGTGTCATTCAAGCGTTAAGCTGCCGAGCCGTAAGAGTGAACACCTGGGTGGTGTCAGAATCGTTACCGGTGCCGGTGAAAGTAATGAGTTTCTCACTGTTACCGCCATCACCGAAATTCATTGTCGCTTTATACGTGTTGAAAGCGCCCGTGCCAGTCTTGGTTGGAGCATACGGCTTGCCGCTGGTGACGTCCCCAGCACTCTCGGCGTACTGGTTGTAGTCATACTTATACCGCACGTAACCGTTCTGTGCAGGAGCGTTATCGACGGTCACTGTGCCATTAGCCTTGATGCCGGCCGCCATAGTGGATATCGGAGTCATGATTGTCGTCGCGTAGTCGTCGATGGAATTGCCCTGGCCATCCTTGGCTTGGCTAAAATCAGTGACTCCCCAAGTCGCTTGACGATCAGGCTGTCCGCTGGAATCTCCATACATGTACACGGAGTTTTTCTGCACACCAGTTTTGTCAGTTGCACAGCTTGTTCCATTTCCCCACACCGTTGTGCAATTTCCAGCAAACATGGTGCTGAAATTAGTGGGCGTGCTCGTTCCGTCTATTGTGCGGGTCGTCTGCAGTACACCGCCGCCCTTGCTGTCCACACCAGAGATAGAAGACGGCCACGTCTGCACCTTGTTCTGCACCCTCTCATCGAATGCAGAATTCTTACCTTCAACCACAAGAACGGCAGCGTCATTGGCCGGCAGGTACTGGGCGCCGAACGCCACAGTGCCGATGGTGAAGAAGCCCTTCTGGGCACGCTGCATATAGCGGCCTCGAATGAAGGTCTGGCCTTCCATCTCGGCCGCCCAAGAACCTTCAATGGAACTCTCAGTCAGCTGCTGCGTGTCACCGGGCTTCGGCCTGCCGACATAGAAATCACGGCCGACAAAAGTCGCCAGACCAGTATCCGCCTCATTCACGGAAGCACCGCTATCACCCATAGTGATATTTGCGGGCTTATAAATCGACCCCGGGATTTCATCCGCCTTGGCGCTATAGGCGGGGAGGAGGGAAGTTACTGCTACGGTGGCCATCATGGCTACCGCTATGGCGACGGCGGTCAGGGAGCGGGTACGCGAAAGCGCGCAACCGGCTGCCGATCGCGTTCCTGCATAGTGTCGTGGTGCGTTGCCGGCACCATTACGCCATTGCCTCATCTTGTCCCCTATCCGCAAAGTGTTCACCCTTCTGAGCCCCTCAACTCGAGGGTTGATATCTTTTGCATAATGCCGTTATCACTTCTGTTTTACGTATAGCTTCTACGCTGTTCCCATCTCCGGCAACACAGCCGGAAACCTCTGTTTCCCCTTTTTCTCTGACCTACGGTTTACTATGATAACCTTTGCAGTTATGAAAACAAAATGAAACAAAAAGAACCCATACCCCCTCCCCTGATACGTTTTTTTATCCCCTCTCACGGGGACAACGCTTTAAAGCCTGATATTCAACGGTTTGTCAACGATTGCAAAATCAAAAAACACATGCTGATCATTGAATGAAATTCATCATTCATCAGCCCCCGATGGTCGTGTCATGAAACACATCACTGCAAATTGTTTCATTTTTTCATGAAAACGTATGCCACACACCATGACTACAGTGGGGGTATCCCTTATCAATCCACCCCAGGCCATCACAATCAGCCCGTCGGCATTGACGGGCTGCAGAAGGACAATGAGACTCGGCTCTCAGCGGCCAGTGCCGTACACGGAATCGGTGCCGCGCAGCACGAGCTGGGCGCGCACAATCTCATGCGCGTTCTCAAGCGGCTCGCCTTCGATAAGCTTCATGGCCTTTTGTGCGGCCGCGCGACCCATCGCATACGGATCCTGGCGCATGGTGGTCAGGTTCACAGTGTCGGCGTACGGCGAATCGTCGAAGCCGATAATCGAGTAATCAGAAGGCGTGTGGTGGCCGTAACGTTCCAAACGCAACACCAGCGGAATCGCCATCATATCCATCTGGCAGCAGATCGCGTCCGGGAACTCGTCCAACGCAAGCAGCGCGGTCAACGCCGAGTCGGCGAAGGTCTTGCCACGCGGCACAGAGACGACGCGCCACTTGAAGTCATGGGAGGCCTCCATCGTCTTGCAGGCGCGGACGAAGCCCTGTCCTCGCGCATCGATGGAGGAATTAATGGAATCGACCGCATCGGAGCACACGTACACGATATTCTTGTGCCCCAGATTGATCAGATGCTGGGCGGCGGTGAACATGCCGTCCTCATCGTCGATGGAGATGGTGGCGTCGAAGCCGTTTTGCGTCGGCGTATTGATGCCGATGATCGGCACGTGGATGCGCTTGAGCTGCTGGATTTCCTTCGGATCCACGCCGAACGACGTTACGAATACGGCGTCCACGTTGCGGCGGACGGGCAGATTCGTGAAGAATTCCTTGCGGTTTTCGGCGGTGTCGACATGCTGGAACAGCGATACGTCATACCCGGCATTATGCATGACGGATTCGATTCCAGCGAACACTTCCGTATTGAACCAACTAGTGATCTCTTCATTCATCAGCATCGCCACACGGTACGATTGGCCCGATTTCAACGATGTCGCGGAACGTGAGATGTTGAAATCAAGCTTGTCCGCCGTTTCCAGCACCTTGCGGCGCGTACGTTCGGACACCAGTTCCGGCCGCGTGAACGCGCGCGATACCGTGGAAATCGACACACCCGCGGCCTTGGCCACCTCGCGAATGCCTGCTCTATCCATCTCTCAACCCCTTTGCGGTTTCCGCATCATAATCACAAACGTTCCCAGCCTTGGAAACACTCGCTTGAGCGGCGATGCTCTCTCAATCTGTTTCTATCATACTGCGAACGTTGTCAAAAATCACGCCAGTGTTGCACAAATCGCACAAATTATCAAAATAACCGGGTAAACCGCGTAAAAAGCCCATTTCGTCCACTGATGCTTATAGCCCAGCTTGCCGTTGTAGTAGTGCATGAACGCCACGCCCACGCCCGGCGCGATCATCATCACGGCGCCGAACAGGCCGGCTGTGAACATCATCGAATTCTCATACTGGCGCATCAGAGCGAAAATCAGCACGAAGCCAAGCGTCACCGAACCGATGCTCATCATGTGCTGGCGTAGGCCGATACGCAGCAGCAGGTCCCACAGCAGACCAATCACCCCCAGTCCGACCGACAACAGCACCTTCATGGCCTTCTGATAGCGCGACGCCACCCAGTCGAGCGCGGCAAGCACAACAAACGCAACGAACAGGCCAAAAACGGGATTCTGCGAGCCCAGGTCGAAAGCCTTATGCGATGTGGCGAGGTCGTACGGCGCCTCGCACGCCACGGCGAGAATGAACAGCTGCAGGCCGTACGCGACCCGGCTGTGCGTTTCACGGAAACCCTGCACCAGCAGCCACGCGTAGATCGGAATGGCGAACCAGGACACCACTTCGCTCAGGACCATCGCCGTCAGCGACGTCATATTGTTGGTATCGGAGCCGAAGAACAGCGGCACGATGGTGGTGCTGCCGGCGGACAAGGCCAACGCCACCGCGCCGATGACCTTAAGTTGGAACACCGTCAGTCCGCGACGCTTTTTCCTGTTGCGGCGAGCGCCGCCGAATCCGATTTGGTCGGTCGAATCGGTTCGAGCTCCCTGCTCGGCATAGCCTTCCATATGTCCTCCTATTGCGATTTTTCCGCGCGTCGCACGTGGCACGTGCACCTTACGCACGCCTTACGCACGTATGCCTTTTACGACTTGCGACTTTCCCTTGCGACTTTCCCGCACGCCACAGCGGCTTCCCGCACGTCCCATGCGATTTAAGCTCAGCGCCCACCGCGCGCCTTATGCGTCCAGCACGAATTTCAGCAGCCCGTCGTAGTCGGCTCCGGTAAACGAACATACCGCATGTGCCGAAACTTCCGGGTCGTCCGCCGGTGAAATTTCCGTGCGGAAGTATGCCGCGTCGAGGCCGGCGGAATTGGCGCCGATGATGTCGTTGCGCTCGTCGTTGCCGACCATGAGCGCGTGCTTGGCGGTCACGAATTCACGGTCGAGCGCCAGCATGTACAGGTCGCGTGCGGGCTTGCGGATTTTCTCTTC
>ENA-OQNF01000116-OQNF01000116.1-human-gut-metagenome-genome-assembly--contig:-NODE-116-length-12230-cov-2.728580_pt1 | contig 12230 bp, 11 predicted proteins | sample MGYA00242628_ERZ504878 | MGnify/ENA primary metagenome ERZ504878 (study PRJEB26092, sample SAMD00036383) | human gut metagenome | host: Homo sapiens | study: EMG produced TPA metagenomics assembly of... | reverse complement strand
AAACACACATACCTCCAAGGCTCGATGTGAGTCGAGCCCGCACCGCGCCATTCGGCCGGAACTCGTCTATTCATTCGGTCAAGTATAGCGCCCGGACGCCAAAACGTCCGAGCGCATCACAAACATATGCCAAACGGCACGCCCTTTTGGGGGCAAAGATTATGCAGCGGCGATCGAAATCTCCTGGTCGACACCCAACAGCTGAACCACGCGCATCACCGGGGGCTGCACATTGATGCAGCTAAAGCGCTTGCCGTGGTCGACCGCGTGGTGCGCGGCGCCCACGAGCACGCCAATGCCCGTCGAATCGATGTAGCTCACCTGGGCAAAATCGAGCTCAACGGCCTCGGTGGGCTGCTCAAGCGCCAGGTCGATGGCATTGCGCAGGCTATCGGCGTTAGAGATATCGATCTCGCCGGTTACCTTAATGGTGTAGAGCTCTGGCGTGGGGTTGGTGGAAATACCCAAATCCATGTATACGCTCCTTTACGTATCGAAAGTGCTGATAGTACGGGAAGCCGCCCGTTAGGCGCGCTCGGCACGCGCGAGCTCGGCAGCGACAAGCTTAACGGCCAGCACCAGCGCATCGAGCGCGGCCTCCAGGTCCTCGACCGTGGGATAGCTCGGCGCGATGCGGATGTTGGTGTCGCGCGGGTCCTTGCCATAGGGCCAGGTAGCACCGGCAGGCGTGAGCTTGACGCCCAGGTCGGCGCAGAGCGCGGCGACCTTCTGGGCCGAGCCCTCGGGACCATCGAAGCTTACAAAGTAGCCGCCGCGAGGGTGCGTCCAGGTGGCACAACCCGTGTCGCCCAGGCCCTCGGTGAGCTTGCGCTCGACGGCCTCAAAGCGCGGACGCAGGAACTCGGCATGCTTTTTCATGTGCTCCTTGACCGCCTCGATGGTGGGAAGGAAACGCACATGACGCAGCTGGTTGAGCTTGTCGGCGCTGATGAGGCCGGCCTTCAGGCGCTTGGAGAACTCGGCGATGACCGCGGGGCTCGCACCGATAAAGCCGATGCCGGCGCCCGGGAAGGTAATCTTGGACGTCGAGGCAAAGGCCACCACGCGGTCCTCGGTGCCCGCCGCGCGAGCGAGGTCAAAGATGTTTGCGAGCTCGTCGGTCTCGTCGTACAGGTCGTGCACGCAGTAGGCGTTGTCCCAGAAGATGCGGAAATCGGGCGCGGCCGTGGGCATCTCGACCAGGCGGCGCACAGTGTCCTCGCTAAAAGTGATGCCCGTAGGGTTGGAATACTTGGGCACGCACCAGATACCCTTGATGGAATCGTCGGCAGCAACGAGGCGCTCGATCTCGTCCATGTCGGGGCCGTTGTCGGTCATCGCGACGGGGACGTTCTCGATGCCCAAGTCGGCGGTGATGCCAAAGTGGCGATCGTAGCCGGGAACGGGGCACAGGAACTTGACCTTCTTGCCGTCGTGCGCGGCCTCGTAGGCATCCCAGGGCTCGCTGCCGCACGAGCCGCAGCGCCAGAACATGCCGGCGATATCGTGCTCGATCAGAAGGCTCGACGAACCCAGTACGAGCGTCTGCTCGGCAGGGCAACCCAGGAACTCCCCCGCCAGCTTGCGCGCCGAGGGAATGCCCTCAAAGCAACCGTAGTTTGAGCAGTCGACGTTGCCGTCGTGCAGATCGGCATCGGCATTGAGGATATCGAGCATGGGTCGAGAGATGTCCACCTGGGAGGGCGACGGCTTGCCGCGGGCCATGTCGAGCGCCAGGCCCTTGGCCTTGACCTCGGCGACCTCGGCTTTGAGCGCCTCGATGGCGGCATCGAGTTCGGTGGTTTCCATCTTCTGGTAGATCGTCTGCATGGGTGCGACCTTTCACGAAGCGGTACGTTGCAATCCTTCTAAGTATAGACCGCCACCGTCGCAACGGTATGAAGCCGTGATAGATTAAGTTCATCGCAATGATTTACGAATCGCCGCGCATGCCGGCGTGGAGCGCCCAAGGAGGCACTATGGAGTACGGATCGTTCCAGGCCGAGGAATTCGGCGACCTGCAGCGCCTGGTCGACGGACTGTTTTATGACCGCCACGCCATCGACCGCCTGGATCTGATCGTACAGGCCGAAATCTTGGACCTGGCGCCCGATCTCATGGAAATCGTCAACCTGCTACCGCCCGGCTATTACGACCGCCAGTCACTTTGCGACCAGCTCAACTCCGCCTTGGCCGCCCACGGCTGGGGCGCCATCTACGGCACCGTGGAATAAACCTAGTCATTTAAGAACGTCCCGAATGACTAAAACGCCGCCTGTGATGGTGTTCACAGGCGGCGTTTTCAAACTTGTTTGTGCCCTTACTCGTCCTTGGACGCGGGGTGCTTGCAGACCACACTCATGTAGATCATGCCCAGCACCGCGGCGGTAACGGATCCGGCAAGAATGGCGGCCTTTGCGGCCAGGACCTCAAACTGGGCCGTCGGGAAGGCAAGGCCGCTGATGAGAATTGACATGGTAAAGCCGATGCCGCCCAGAATGCCCACACCGGCAATCATGTGCCAGTTGACATTGTGCGGCAGCTCGCAGACCTTGAGCTTGACCAAGGCGAACGTCATGCCAAAGATGCCGATCGGCTTGCCCAGCAGCATGCCAAAGTACACGCCGAGCGTCACCGGGTCGGTGAGCAGCGTGCTCATGTCCACGCCCACTAGGCGAACCTGTGCGTTCACGAACGCAAAGATCGGCAGAATCACAAAGTTGACCGGCGTGGAGATCAGACGCTCCATGCGAATGAGCGGCGGGGTCACGCGGTGCATGACGCGCTCGACCTTGGTGGTCGAGACGGTAAAGTCATGCTGGCCCAGGATGTGTGCCTCGTCATCGTAGCGGTCATCGAGCAGCGGCAGGCACTCGCCCAACCAATCGGTGAGGCTATCGAGCTTGACGCCGCACTTGGCCGGGATGGTAAAGGCCAAGATGACGCCGGCAAGCGTAGCGTGCACGCCGCTCTTGAACATGCAGAACCACAGCAGCAGGCCCAGCACCGAATACGGGGCAAGGCGGTAATGCTGCGTCTTGTTGAGCCACACGAGCGCGCAGGTCACAAGCGCGGCGGCGCCCAACCAAAACGGATTGGGGCTCTGACCGTAGAAGATGGCGATGGCGGCGATGGAGATGAGGTCGTCGGCGATGGCGAGCGTCGAGAAGAACACGCGCACGCCGTTGGGCACGCGATTGCCCAAAAGCGACAGCACGCCCAACGCAAAGGCAATATCGGTTGCCATGGGAATGGCCCAACCGTTGCGGGCGCCGGCATGGTTAAAGATCAGGTAGATGCAGGCGGGAACGACGACGCCGCCCACGGCCGCCAGCATGGGAAGCATGGCCTGGCGCGGGTTTTTGAGCTCGCCAACTGTCATCTCGTACTTAAGCTCAATGCCCACCAGCAAAAAGAAAATCGCCATGAGGAAGTCGTTGACGAAAAGCTCGACGGTGAGACCGGCCGTAAGGTTGCCCAGGCCCACATACAGCGGGGTCTCCAAAAAGTGATGGATGGCCTCGTAGGCATCGGTATTGGCGCAGATGACGGCGGCGATGGCGGCGAAGACCATGACGGCGGCGGAAATCGTGCCGTTCTCGGCGATGCGTTCCCAGATGTCGTGACGCTCAAAGCGCTTGCGCTCACGAACGTTGAACAGCTGCTCAGTTGCTGCCATGGGCGGCTCCTTTCACGGGAAAGCTCCCGTCTTAAAAAAGCACGGCCCGCCCAAGTGGCGGCGCCGCGCTCCAACGTATTACGCTTGCATCTAGCCTACCCTGCACGACAAGCACGCAGGCGTGGCCGAAAAGCGGAACCACAGGTTGAACATTATTTGCTCAACGACACGGGCGCGCCTGTCCAAGAGACGACGCGGCGCCGCGCACAAAAAACGACCGGAGCGCGGGGCGTCCGCGATCCGGTCGTAGCGTTTGGTCAACTAAACCTAGCAGGCGGCCATGATGGGGGCAGCGACCTGCTTCTTACGGGAGAGGACACCCGGCATCCAGACGCCGTCGTGCTCGTCGGCAATGCCCAGGCCCTTCTGAGCGGCCTCAGTCTCGCCCTCGAGCAGGACCTGCGAGCCCTCCTCCATGATGTCGGTGATGCACAGGACGATGCCGTCAGCACCCTTCTCGGCGGCGTAGGCGCGCATGGCCTCGCGGATCTCGTCGATCATGCCGAGTGCGCGGGTCTTGTCGACAGTCTCGTACTGGCCGATGAGCAGCTTCTTGCCGGCGGGCTCGAACATCTTGATGTCGTTGCCGACCATCTCGGCTGCGGTGAAGGAGCCGGACGGACGGGTGAGGAAGACCTCCATGCCAAACTTGACCGGGTCGACGCCCACCTGCTCGCCGAGCTTGGCGGCGACGGCGCGGTCGACATCGGTGGTGGTGGGGCTCTTGAGCATGAGCGTGTCGGTCATCATGGCCGAGAGCAGCAGCTTGGCCTGGATGTCGGAAAGCTCAACGCCGAGCACGCCGGCGAGCTTGGTGACGATGGTGCAGCTGGAGCCCCAGGGCAGGCAGATGTAGTGCAGCGGGCCGGCAGTCTCAAAGTCGCCGATGCGGTGATGGTCGACGACGCCAAAGACCGTGGCGTCCTTAAGGCCGGCGACGGACTGCGCGGACTCGTTGTGGTCGGTGAGGACGACGAGCTGGCCGGCCTCGACGGACTCGATCACGCGGGGCTCGGCGATGCCGGCATCGGCGAGCAGCTTGGCGGACTCGGCCGGAAGCTGACCAAGGGCGCAGGCCTCGTAGGTGTTGCCGGCATACTCAACCTGGTTGAGCAGCTGGGACAGGACGACGGCGCTCATGATGGCGTCGTTATCGGGGTTCTGGTGACCAAAGACAAGAACGTTTGCCATGGATATCCTCCACTTGATATGTGTACTTGGACGTAGCTATGGTAGCACGCTGACGCCGAACCCTATGAGATGGAAGGGCCGCGGCACAAATTGGGGCAGGCACGGGGGCCAAGGCTGTCCCTTTTTGCACCATGTTGGTGCAAAGTAACCTGTCCCCCTTGCACCAGCTATTTACCGGCGGCGCGCAGGGCTACGTAGGCGGCACCGATGATGCCGGCGTCGTTTCCGAGCGAAGCGACATTGATGGGTGTCTCGCGCGAGGCGGAAAGCGCGTACTGCTCAAAGTGCTCGCGAACCTTGTCGAGGTAGACATCGGCCGAAGCGGAGGCGCCGCCGCCGATGAGGAACATCTCGGGATCGACCACGTTGGCAATGAGCGCCAGGGCGCGACCGAGATAGTCGGCCATGGTATCGGCCGCGGCCAGCGCAAGCTTGTCGCCCTGCGGCAGGCTTGGAACACGTCCTTGGAATCGGAGGGGCCGGTGAGCTCGATGGGCTCGACGCCCGCTTTCTCGCACTCGGCAAGGTAGTTGCTCACCACGCCGGTGGCGCTGGAATACTGCTCCAGGTGGCCATGGCCGCCGCAGCCGCAGGTGCGCTCCTCGGCCGGGTTCAGGCACATATGGCCGATCTCGCCGCCGGCGCCCACGACGCCCGACACCACATCGCCGTTGACGATAACGCCACCGCCCACGCCAGTACCGATGGTGACCATCACCACGTTTTGCACGCCCTTGGCAGAGCCGAGCCAAGCCTCGCCCATGGCAGCGGCGTTGGCATCGTTTTCGTACTTAACGACCGCGTCGGGGCAGTGCTCCTGAATGGCGACTCTCAGCTCGGGCAGGTTAATGGCAATGTTGGCCTTGACCTTGGCATCGCCCGATGCCGGGATGGGGCACGGAACAGCCAGGCCAATGCCTGCCACAAAGGCGCGCGGAATCTGCGCCTTGGCGACCACCTGGTCGATAGCCTCGGTCACCGCGGCAAAGCCCGCGGCGTCGACGATAGGAGGCGTAGGCACGCTGGCCTTGGCAAGCAGGTTGCCATCCTCGTCGAACAGGCCCTCCTTAACCGAAGTGCCGCCGACGTCGATACCGATGTAGTACTGCTTAGGTTCCATGGGAGCCCACCTTTCTCGTTTAAACATTGCCTGTATGGTACCGCTCCCAAGGCAAAATCCTGCCAAAAAGGGACAGGTTTGTTTTGGCAGGTTTTATCTGGGGAAACGCGAATGTCCGCTCAGCAGGCCGCGAAAGACCTTCGCCAAAAACAACAAGCGCCGAGAGGCGGAGGCTCCCGGCGCCCGTGAAAGGGACTGTATTGTCTGTTGGACTGCACGGCCCATCGCGGCGATAACGCCGACTAGGCCTGAAGCGCCTGCAGCTGCTTGTGGATCTCGATGAGCTCCGTCGCCATGACGCGCATGGTCTCGGTGCCGGCCATCTGGTCCTCGGCATGCAGCAGAATCAACGGGGCCTCGCCGTTACGCTCGCCGTTGGCCTCCTTTTTAAGGAGCCCCATGTGGACATCGTGGCCACCGTTGTAAGCCTCGTCGCCCTGCTTAATAAGCTCCTCGGCGGCGTCAAAATCGCCCTCCTTGGCCTTTTGCACGGCATTGATGTACATGCTCTTGGCGGTACCGACGTAGCTGATGATCTCGAAGCAGGTCATCTGCAACTCGTTCATATCCTCCATATGCCGCACCTAGCCCATCACGCTGACGCAGTGGTCGATGATGCCGGCAGCGTTCATGCGGCCGTAGTCGACCATGTTGATGACCTCGACCGGGAAGCGGCCAGCGGCCTCCTTCTCAAAATCGCCCTTGGTGTAGCCGATCTGCGGGCCAAGCAGCAACATGTCGCACTCGTCCAGGTGATCGTGGGCCTCGTTCATGGGACGAGCCTCGATCTCGATATCCAGACCACGGTTTGCAACCTCGGCCTGCATCTTCTGGACCAGCAGGCTCGTGGACATACCGGCATTGCAGCAGAGCATGATCTTCTTCATGGTTTCCTCCTTATAACTGCGCGGCGCGCAGACGACGACTGGTTTCATTCTTTGCGGCTATTGTTCCCACCCCCTGCATCTTTACGCAAGGGAGAGAGCTGCGGGCACTGGCACCGCGTACCGGCGCCCGCAGCGGTGAAAGGGACGAACGTTAGGCGTTCTACTCGGCGAGAGCCTCCTGCTTGGCGATTGCCTTCTCGGAAATCTTCATAAAGGGCAGGTAGACGGCCATGCCAATGACAATCTCGAGAGCCTGCCACACGCCGGCGCGCCAGTCAAAGCCCGTAGCGAGCAGGGCATTGATGACGGGAGGCATGGTCCAGGGCACCTGGGCGATGCAGGGGCTGATGATGCCTGCGCAGGTAAGGCCATAGGTGATGCCGATGAACAGGTCGGGAAGGAGGACAAACGGGATCATGAGCGGCAGGTTGTACACGATGGGGGTAACCGTAGATAACCGGCTCGTTGATGTTGAACAGACCAGGCAGGATAGCCATCTTGGAAACGGTCTCGGAAGCCTTGTTCTTGGAGAACAGGAGCGTGTCGAGCAGAAGCATGAGGGTGCAGCCCGAGCCGCCGATGAGGGCGAAGCTGTTAACGATCTGCATGTTCATGTAGTGATCGGGCTGGATGGTGCCACCGGCGGCAAAGGTAGCCATGTTGTCGACGATGAGCATGGTCAGGATCGGCTCGACGGTAGCGCCAGAGATGGTGGACTGGTGAATACCGACGCAGAACAGCAGGTTAGCAAGGGTGTAGATGAGGATAACAGCCCACGGACCGGCGTTCATGATGCTCTTGAGCGGGTTGGAGATGCACGTGGAGATGATGGCGCACAGATCGGTGCCGGCGCACACGGCGAGCAGGGCTGCGGCAAGAGCGAAGATCGCGAGGTTGAGCAGCATCGGAATCATGACGTTGAAGGAGTTGGAGACCGCGGGAGGCACGCCCTCGCCCAGCTTAACCTTGAGCTTCTCGACGCCAGAAATCTTGATGAAGAGCGAGACGGAAAGCAGGGCGATGATAATAGCCGAGAACAGACCGTTGGTGCCGGTGTTGGCAGTCGAAAGGGCGCCCGTGACCTCGGCGGAGGTGATCTTGTCGGTGAGCAGCGGGCTCGTGGCGGCAAGCGTGGCGGTGATCTGCTGCGGCATCATGATGACGAAAGCAGAGATGGCGACGACCACGCATGCGAGCGGGTTATCGAAACGCTTGTTCTTAGCGAGGCTGTAGCCAATCAATCCGGCCAAGATAATGGCAGAGACGTTGAGGGTGCCCAGCGTAATTGCCGAACCCCACGTCTGAAGGTTGGCAAGGCCCGCCGCATCGAGCGGGAACAGGGGGAACACGACGTTGTTGATAAGAACCGCGATACCCGCAAGGATATAGAGCGGCGTGATGGTCGCGAAGGCGTCGCGCAGGGAACGCAGGTGAACCTGGTTTCCCACCTTCGCAGAGACCTCGGCAAACTTGTCGAGGAAGCTCTTTCCGTTGTCACTGGCCATGATTGCTCCTAACTATCAAATCCGGCCTTTTCCTATGCGCACGGTGGTCTGTCGCCCTCTGCCACCAGATGTGCCATGTGTTGCGCGCGGCGGCGCGTGGTCTGGGCGTTCGCCCGGTCGCTAATCAACCACATGGGTCGTGGCGACCTGTTTGAGCCAGGCCGCCGACTTCTTAAGACGGCGCTTGTAGCCGTCCATAAGGTCGACCTCGACAAAACCGTAACGGTTCTTAAAGGCATTGGCCCAAGACCAGTTATCGATGACGGCCCAATAATGGTATCCGCGGCACTTGGCGCCCTCGTCGATGGCCTTGGCCACCCACTCCAGGTGCTGGCGTACAAAGTCGACGCGGTAGTCGTCCTGGATGGTTCCTTCGGCGTCACGGTTCTTGTATTCGTCCATGATGCCGATGCCGTTCTCGGAAACGAACCACTCAAGATCAGGGTAGTTCTTGGCGCAGTCCATGCCAAAGTCGTAGAGGCCCTGCGGGTAGATCTCCCAGCCGCGGCTCTCATTCATGACAGCGTCGGGCCATACGTACTCGTCGGCAAAGTGCGGCAGGCCGTACTGGTCGATCTTGCTCGCCGGCGCCTGAACGCGTGTGGGGTGGTAGTAGTTGCAGCCGAGCCAGTCGACAACACCCTGTTTGAGGATCTCTTGGTCACCGGCACGGAACGGGAGCTTAACGCCGCCCTCGGCCAGGCTGTCGAGCACGTCGGCAGGAAGCTCGCCCTTGGTAATAAGGTCGAGCCACCAGCGATTGTTGATGCCGCTGGTCATACGCACGGCCTCGAGGTCTGCCTCGTTGGGATTCTCCTTGGTATAGACCGGGGTAAAGCAGTTGATCATGCCAATCTTGGCATCGCTGCGAACGGCGCCCTCGTCATAAGCGCGGCGGTAGTTGGCCACGGCCAGGGAATGCGCCAACGAAATGTGATACTGCACGGTGCGAGCGCGGTTGAAGTCGTGGAGTTGCGGGAACCACACGCCCTCCTGATAGCGCTGCTCGGGCTCGACGATGGGCTCGTTAAAGGTGAACCAGTACTTAATCTCCTGGCCAAACTCGTGGAAGGCGACGTCGGCGTAATGCGCGTAAGCCTCGACGACCTCACGGCTCTCCCAGCCGCCACGGTTAAAGAGGTAGGTGGGCATGTCAAAGTGGTACAAGTTGACAAACGGCTCCAGGCCGGCCTCGCGAGAGGCGCGGAACAGCTCGTGATACCATGCAGCGCCCTCCTCATTAAGGTTACCGTCGGCATCGAGCAGACGGCTCCACTGGATGGAAGTGCGATAGGTATTCAGGCCCAAGTCCTTCAAAATGCGAAAGTCTTCCTGGTACTTGGCCATAAAGTCATTGCCGGCATAAGAGCCAACGCAGTTGTAGAACGAACCCAGATCCTGGATGGACCAGGTGTCCCACAGGTTCTCGAGCTTGCCGCCCTGGTTCCACTGACCCTCAGTCTGCGGGCCGGACATAGCAGCGCCAAAAAAGAAGTCACGGGGCAGCTGATACTGTGCCATCAAAGTCCTCGCTTTCGTGTTCTAGAGCTTCCGGTTGGAGACGGGTTTGCCTTGGCAGGTTATCCGGCGCGGGCGCGCACCGGTCATACCGATATCCAACCCGCCAAAACAAAACCGTCCCCAAACAGTACAAGGAAACGCCAATGCATCTCGCTTGTTGTCTGTAACTATAGCGCTCTGATTTTCTATGTAAAGCGTCTTTTTCATTTTTCTTTATCGAACTTCTTTCATGAAGGCCATATGGATGCTTTTTAAGTAGGTATACTTTCTAAATATCGACGCAAATATGAAGGGAGGATTGCATGATTCCCAAATACGAGGCGATAGCTGCAGATATCCGTCGGAGCATCGAGGACGGCGCACTTAAACCGGGCGATAAGTTGCCCACCGTCGTTGAGTTCTGTGAGCTCTATGGCGTTTCCAAAATCACCGTCAAACGAGCGATTGAGCAGATCACCGAGGAAGGCCTTATTACCAGCCGGCGCGGATCGGGCACCTACGTCAAGGACACGGCGGGGCTTCCCGGCCAGGTGTTTTTTCAAGGCAAGAACGACCGTGCCCAAGGCTTTTCGTATGAGCACCGCGGGGAAAAGGTGACCTCGGTGGTCTACGATTTCTCGATCGTCAATCCGCCGGCAGAGGTTGCAACCCAGCTGGGAATGGCCGAGGATGACTTCGCCTATCACATCGTGCGCGTGCGCCAGGTCGACGAGAAGCCCATCGTCATCGAGTACACCTATATGCCGCTCGAACTGATCCCGGGCCTTAAAAAGAAGGACCTGTACGGATCGGTCTACGGCTTTATCCGCGAGCAATGCGGGCTGAAGATTTCGAGCTTCCATCGCACCATTCGCGCTGTCGCGGCAACTGAGGAAGAGGCTGAGCGCCTGGATACCAAACCCGGCTCTCCCCTGCTCGAACTCAACCAGATTGGCTTCTTGGATAGCGGCACCGCGTTTGAATATTCTATCTCGCACAACGTAGGCGACCGCTTTGAGCTGCACAACGTAACGTTGGCATAAGTTTTTGTAGTCATGCGGGCGCTCACTATGGCTCGTTTGGAGTGGGCGGCCGCGCAACACAATGGGGGTATGAACATGTCCGACTTGATTAAACTGACGCCGATCTTCCACGAGAAGATCTGGGGCGGCCGCCAACTCGAAACCGTATTTGGTTACGACATTCCCGAGGGCCCCATCGGTGAGTGCTGGGCCATCTCGGCCCACCCCAACGGCGACTGCCAGATTGCGGAGGGCCCGTATGCCGGCCACACGCTGTCGTGGCTGTGGACCGAGCACCGTGAGCTCTTTGGCGACTGCGAGGGCAAGGAGTTCCCGCTGCTCATTAAGATTCTGGACGCCAAGGACGACCTTTCGATTCAGATTCATCCCAACGACGAGTACGCCGCCGAGCACGAGAACGGCAGCCTGGGCAAAACCGAGTGCTGGTATGTCCTGGACTGCGAGCCCGGCGCCACGATCATCGTCGGTCAGCGCGCAAAGGACCGCGCTGAGGCCGCACAGATGGTCAAGGACGGCCGCTGGGACGACATGCTCAACGTGCTGCCGATCCACAAGGGCGACTTTTTCCAGATTGACTCCGGCACCGTGCACGCCATCAAGACCGGCACGCTCATTTTGGAGACGCAGCAGTCGAGCGACGTGACCTATCGCCTGTATGACTACGACCGCCCCGGCACCGATGGCAAGCTGCGTCCGCTGCACATTGAGCAGAGCCTCGACTGCATCGACTTTGATGCCCAGGCTCCGACCGACGGCACGATAACCGCGCCCGAGGTGGACGGCGTAACCGAGCTCGAGTCCAACCCCTGCTACACCGTCGATCGCGTGCGCGTCGACGGCAGCAAAACCCTCGACCAGCGTTGGCCTTTCATGTGCCTGTCGGTCATCGACGGCGAAGGCACCATCTGCGGCGACCCCGTCCACAAGGGAAGCCACCTGCTGGCCCCCAGCACCGTGGACAAGATCGAGCTCGAGGGCAATATGGAACTGATCATCAGCCACCTGTAAGCTACCGGTCCCCGAGTGCTCGCCGGGACGGGGCGCGGGGTTTGGTCGCCTGCTCGGACAGTCCTGCTCGCACGGAGAGCACATTAAGTGCTCTCCGGCTCGTGCGGAACTCGCGATCGACCAAACCCCGCGCCCCGTCCCGGCGAGCCTCTGACTAGTTACGACAATCAAAAACGCAACAAGGGGCTCCCCCGTTCTTCAACGGGGGAGCCCCTTGCCATGTCTAAGTATTCAGCCCACCCGGTTCTCCAGATCAAAAAGCGAGAGGCAAAGCAACGCTCGTTCAGCAACGTTTAC
>ENA-OQNF01000112-OQNF01000112.1-human-gut-metagenome-genome-assembly--contig:-NODE-112-length-12361-cov-2.983734_pt1 | contig 12361 bp, 8 predicted proteins | sample MGYA00242628_ERZ504878 | MGnify/ENA primary metagenome ERZ504878 (study PRJEB26092, sample SAMD00036383) | human gut metagenome | host: Homo sapiens | study: EMG produced TPA metagenomics assembly of... | reverse complement strand
ACGTACAGCCTCCTTCTTCGGACGTCTCAGTTATACATTGGAATGATCGATATTTGTTTACCGGAACTTTTCCGCGCTGACGGTTCTTCCAAATTTTGCTCCGAATAATCTTGGGGGTATTTTCCAGCAGGTGCTTTTGCATGGCGTCTGTCTGAAGAGCCTTTTATGGCAGTAGCAAAAGACTGGTTATCAAATTTAAAAGTCCGTTTTATCATACGGTACATCAGGTAGTGACAACATCAATTCCAACTTATGGCGTGAAACTTGGTCCAGTCTAAGCTCAAGCAGCAACCACACTCCTATAAATGGTGAATTAGGCTCTTTCTATCGTCCAGACGGGTTATTGGCAAATTCCGACTTGAAATGGGAAACAACCATCTCACGCAATCTTGGTTTGGATTTCGGTTTTCTAAATAACCGGATCAATGGCAGTCTTGAAATATACTGGAATACCACTAAAGATTTATTAATGGCAGTACCTGTCGACAACACCACAGGTTATTCTTACCAATTCCAGAACTTTGGTAAAACATCTAACCGAGGCATTGAGCTATCACTGAATTTTGATGTGATAAATAAAGGAGATTTCCGCTTCAACATAGGTGCTATTTATAACTACAATCGAAATAAACTGGATGAACTGCCTAATGCTGATCAATACCTTTATTCTTCTTATTGGGGTTCATCTTCCCTTGTTCCTACCAATGACTATATGTTTGTAGAAGGAAAAGCAATCGGTTTAGTCAGAGGCTTTGTCAGCGAAGGCTTTTACACAGTAAACGATTTCCGTTATGAGAACGGCCAATACATTCTAAAAGAAGGAATACCCGATATTACTAAAGCGCTTACAGCTACCTATATGCATCCATTCAATATTCCTAATGGACAAACTGCGTTTCCGGGAGCGGCCAAATTCCGTGATGTAAACAACAGCGGCACTGTAGATCTGGATGATGCCACTTGCCTTGGCGAAGTAATGCCACGCCATACAGGGAGTTTCCAATTAAATTTCAACTATAAAAACTTTGATCTTTCCAGTAATTTCAATTGGACTGCCGGAGGAAAAGTATATAACGTTGCAGCCATGATTAATGCTTCAGGGCAAGAATTTGACGGTATCGGAGCCCAACGTACTTCATGGGTAGCAGATACATATAAAGTATATAATGTAAACTCATCAGGTGATTTGTATGCCGTAACCGATCCCAACGAATTGAATGCCTTGAATGCTAACGCCAAATATCACCTGCCATACCATCAAAGCGGAATCACTTCTTCTGAATGGCTGGAAGACGGGTCTTACTTACGTTTACAAACACTGACTTTAGGTTACACATTACCTCATACCGTTTTGAACAAAATACATATTGAGAAGCTTCGTATTTATCTTACAGCGACCAATCTGTTTACTATTACAGGTTATTCGGGTATTGATCCGGAAGTTAATGCAACTCCTACAGGACAAAGTGGATTTTATAGTAATCTAAGAGTTTTCCCTACTCTCAATATGGATTTTGGTACATACCCTCGTGCACGCACTTTTACTTTAGGTGGTAATATTACTTTCTAAATAAAAATCTTATAACTAAAATAGAACAATTGATATGAAAAAAATACTGAATATAGCCCTTGCAACAGCTTTTGCATTTACACTATCAGGTTGTAACGATTTCCTAGACACCTCTTCTTCCAGTGTCGTTGACCGAGATTTTGTCTTCTCTAATGAGGATTCTGCACGTGATGCCTTATACTATGGTTACGAAACCCTTAGAGCCAATCGCAGCTTGCACTCCACAGGATTCTTTTGGCATCCGGTATGGGGTTCGGATATTGAAGATTCCCAAGATACTTATAATGAAGGTAGTGCAGGTATTCTTCAGAAATGGTTTTATCCCGGAGGAACAAGCAATTATAATATTGATACAGGTGAAGGTACAGAAGTATTCACCAAACTTTATGAAACAATCTCAATAACCAATTCATTAATTTCAAGTTTCGAATCTTTGGACAATTTCAATGAAATTATGACAGGTGAACCTAATAATCTTTCAGATGTATATGGACAAGCAGTAGCTTTACGCGCTACTTGTTATTGGGAACTATGCCGTTGGTATGGAGATGTACCTCATGTACTGAAAGCAGGTGAAAAAGCGGAAGGCCTAGTATCACGTTACGCTATCTATGATTATCATGTGCAAAAACTGATTGAAGTCGAACCTCACATGTATCGTGCAGGTGAAGGAGGAAACCGTGCAGATGTTATGAACCGGAATTATGTTCAAGGTCTCATTGGTCGTATCTGCCTTTATAACGGAGGCTATGCTACCCGTCGTACAGATCTCGGTGCAGATTTCCATGTAGACGGAGAAGGTAATACACTGACTTTTGATGATTGGAGTGTGGAAAAGAATAACGCAATTTACGGACGTCGCAGCGATTGGAAAAAACTATATGCCATCGCCGAAAAATATCTTCAAGAATGTGTTAACAATCCCGGTTCAATAGTGCTACACACAGTTGATCCCCGTACCAAAGGAGCAAACGGACAGGAATATGGTAATCCATATCAATATATCTTCCAACAGATGCATGCAGGAGATAATGTAACATTAGCTGACGAATCGGTATATGAAATACCTCAAGAGTATAATTATAGTTCCGACCGTCCTGCCTATATAGGCCGTCCTTCTACCGGAGGAAATGGACAAGCTCCTTGTGTAGCTTGTGGCCAGGATCGCATTCAGGCACATTTTTATTACGGTTGGTTTGACAACAAAGACATGAGACGCGATGTATCAGTAACCGTTACCGGAAGCACAGGGCAAGGACAAGAACTAATCCAGTCTTTTGATCGCAGCGCATGGGGGAAAGGCAGTGGTCCCGGAACTAATAAGTATGACTGGAACCGTCTTCCTAGTCCTAATACCCAGTCCTATGGCACATCAGGAATTAATATTTCCTATATGCGCATTTCAGATGTATATTTAATGCTTGCCGAGGTATATGCTGCATTGGGAGATGATGGTAAAGCTAAAACATATTTAGGCATAGTACACCATCGTGCATTTCCAGGAAACAACGATCCTAATTTTGAAAAATATATCACCGATTGCGGTTCCGTATTTAATGCCGTTATTAAAGAACGTGCATTAGAATTCAGTGGAGAAGGTATGCGTCGCTTTGATATTATCCGCACCGGAATTCTTCCTGAAGTAGCCGTTGAAAACCGTAAAGTGATGACTGCAATCATCACCGGTATCCGAAATAACGGATATTATACTTTCGATAATGGAAACCAACTCCCTGCCTATATATGGACCAAAATGGTAGATGCTAAAAAAGAATACGGATATCGTCTGACAACACAGACTCCTGCAGGTAAAGAAAACGACCCTGTTCTTTTTCCCGGATGGAGAGGACAGCATGATGATTGGGGAAGTATCGTACCTGCTTATGCTAATGAAAACATGACTAATGTAGCCATAAAAGGCTTATTTACATATATTGACCCTTCAAGCGACGAAGCAAAAGCTTTAGAGGCCGACGGATATGTAAAAACTCCATGGGCTATTGATATGTTGAACTATGAGGATTCTTATGCAACCAAACTTTTTGCAGGTTATACCGATGCAGACTATGCAGCAAAAAATCCACCTATCCATCTTATGCCCAATACATATCAGGTACTTTTGAATTCAAACATTACCAATGGTTACGGTTTCAAACAGAAATAAGAAAAAGAAACAAGATGTGTTTTTATGTTGTCAAAGCAAATCATTAAAATGATTGCAACCTAAACTTTTAGGTATCTTCTTTCCTTTTAAAGGCAAAGAAGATACCTTTGTTTTAGGAAAATATTCTTCTCCGTCAAATTCTATTTTCTTTGCCCGATTTATACTCTGTAGGAGTTACACCATATACTTGCTTAAAACATTTGCTGAAATAATGAGAATCATTAAAGCCCACTTGATAAGCAATTTGCGCCATATTACCCTCATCAGCTAAAATCAACTGAGCTGCCTTTTTAATACGCATTTCACGTAAAAACTCAACCGGAGACAGTCCGGTCAGTGTTTTCAATTTATTAAAGAAAACCGAACGGCTCATACCCAATTCCTGAGCTAAATCAGCAATCATCAAGTCTCCGTTATCCAAATTATCTTCAATAAACTCTATCAAACGATCCATAAACAATTTATCATTGGCAGATAAGACAGGAATACCCTCCTCTTTTTTATCTTCTTCGGATGATTCAGCCGAGGTCTTTAATAAAGTTGCACAATAAAGTGCTTGTAACTTTTTACGCTGTGCCAACAAATTAAATATACGAGCTTTTAAATATGCGGCACTAAAAGGTTTAGTAATATAGTCGTCGGCTCCAGATTCCATTCCTTCTATTTTATTTTCAACAGTAGATTTTGCCGTCAATAACACTAAAGGTATATGGCTGGTAGACATTTCTTCACGCAATTCACGCATCATCCGAATTCCATCTTTTCTAGGCATCATCACATCACTGATAATGACATCAGGAACCACTTCTTTAGCCATATTAAAACCGGCAACTCCATCGACTGCTTCTACTATATTAAAATAAGGATTGAATATGGTTTTCAAAAAATATCTTAGTTCCCCATTATCCTCCACTAATAACAATGTTTCTTTCGCGGAATCAAAAACATCACTTTGAGAAGATATTTCTTCATTTTCCGATATCAATAAACCGGCAGTATCTTTATCTCCTACAGCCTCATTTCCTATTATATCCGTAAGAATAAACTCTGTATCCGAATCAAAATGTTCTTTCCCTAAAGGCAATAAGATAGTAAATTTACTACCTTTTCCTACCCAACTTTCAAGACCAATTGTACCTTTATGCATCTCTACCAATTCTTTCACCAAAGAAAGTCCTATACCGGTACTTTCTCTATTAAACAGATTTTTATCAACAAGATTTTCAAATCTCTCGAACAGTCTTTTTTGCTTATTCTCCGAAATACCTATACCTTGATCCTCTATACCTATACATACATTTTCACGGACTACATGGATTATGACTTTTATTTGTTTCCCTTGGGGAGTATATTTAAAAGCATTGGATAACAAATTGAAAAGTATTTTCTCCAATTTATCCATATCTCCCCAGATACTCAATGAATCAACAGAACTTTCCAGTTTAAAGGATATATGGTGTTCATCAGCCAGTCCATTAAAACTTTCCATCAACCTGCATACAAAAGATACTAATTCGATCTGCTGTACCCTCATCTTCATCTTATTATTCTGAATTTTCCTAAGATCAAGAATCTGATTTACCAACTGACGCATACGGTTTGCATTTCTTTCAACCAAAGTCAACTGAGTACGATAATAAGAAGAAAGATGCTTATCCTCCAATAATTGTTCTACAGGACCTGCTATCAGTGTCAAAGGGGTACGAAGTTCATGAGAGATATTAGTAAAGAATTGAAGCTTTAACTCGGACAGCTTCTGTTCTACAGACACTTCATGCTTTAGCCGATAAAAAGTAAACAGGATATAAACAACAGACCAGATGATAGCCACTACTGCCAATATATATAAAAGAATAGCCCAAGGTGTCTCCCAGAAAGAAGGTAGCACAGTAATATCGATGCTGCGGATATTATCTGCCCACCTTCCATCACTGTTAGTAGAACATATCTGGAATTCATAATTTCCTTTAGGTACATTTGTATAAGTAGCCATACGTTGCTTACCTACCTCATTCCATTCTTTTTCAAATCCTTTTAATCTATAGGCATACGAAACATTGCCGGGATATTTCATATCAAGTGCCGCAAACTGAATGCTGAAAGAATTGTTGTCATGGGTAAACGTCAACGATCGGGTATCATCAATATTCCGTTGCAACAACCCTGTACTGTCCTTGGGTGTTATTATTTTATTTGATAATTGTAATCCTGTAAATACGATAGAAGGAACATAGGTACTTTTATTAATAGAATCGGGCTGGAAATATAACACTCCTTGTTTGGTATTAAATAATAAAGAACCGCTTTCAGGCAAACAAACTCCTCTTCCTTCATTAAATTTGAGTGATCGAGGAAAAGAGTGGGCAGGATAATTTTCTACAGTTTTTGTACTTGGATTGAATTTACAAAGCTCCTCTTCCATAGCTATCCATAAATTTCCTTTTTATCTTCTACCATCGTCACAAGAAGGTCGGACGGAAGATTATTTAATGTGGTATACACATTAAAATGAGCTTTTCCATCTTTTAAAGAAACCAATTTATTGAGCCCTCCTCCGAAAGTCAAAAACATAGAGTCTTTTTCACGAGTTAGAAAAAACACGATTTTATATTATTATTACTCAAGCTGTTTATATCTTCCGGAGTACGTGTATAATGTTCGAATTCCAATTGTTCGGCATCAGAAAACTTTTCTTTGCAAGCAAGCAGACCATTACTTGTAGCAATCCATATTCTTCCATTACCATCAGAAACAAGGTCCCGAGTACGATAACATAAAGGAATAGGGAATTTTTTCAGCTTGTTACGATAGTTAATAAAACGAGTCTTACCCTCTATCTGCTCCATATAATTCACTCCACCACCAAAGGTTGCAATCCATATTCTTCCTACAGCATCTTCACATACCGCATAAATATCATTATGACTAAGACTATATATGTCTTCAACAGAATATTTGTATTGCTTCAATAAAAAATGTAACGAACTATGACCGGGCTGGACTTCTATCAGGCCATTTCCTTTAGTACCTATCCAAATGGTACCGGACTTATCCTGAGTAATAGCATAAGCCATTCCCAATGAAGTATCCGGCTACATCGAAACACTGCCATCGAAATGAAGATAACCTAAGAAATTATGACTATTGTCATAAATAGCGATGGTTTTATCTTTACAAGCTATCCATAGTCTATTTTTATTATCATACAACAGTGCCCGGGCATTATTCTGGCCGGTTCTTTCATATCGGGTAGGATCTGTATAAAATTTGAAAAAGGTATCATTAAAAGTAACTTTTTCCAATCCGTTATCATAAGAACCTATCCACATATTTTCTTGCCTGTCCATAAAAAAGAGCAGTAATACGATTAGCAATCTTGTGCTTTTCTAATGATAATGCCGGATTGGAAAACGGAACCAGCTGATTTACCGAACGATTATAATAAAACAATTCTCCTTTTGGAGGATGTATCCATAAATTACCGGAGTTGTCTTCAACAATAAATAATTCTGAATTAGCTTCCGATTTATCTCTTCCACTGACAGGATTAAAATAGTCTATATTCCCACTTTGAGGATGAAATAATGTAATTCCCTCTTTATCATGCTGTATCCATACTTCATGATTCCGGCTTACATAAATACTTTTTATACAATCACTCGGAAGTTGAGGAAAAAGGGTCCTTTTATATTGTCGGCTTTGTCCATTCTCTACATTAACAACAAAAAATCCATCTTCCCTCGTACCACAAACTAATTCCTTATTTCCTAAGACTTGCAGGCAAGTTACCGAAGAATCAACAGGTAATTTTATAAGAGTAAACTCCTTTGTTTGTTTATTATAGCGTTGTATAGAACCTTTTTCGGAACTGAAAAAAAGATAATCTTCAGTTTCTGTCACTTTATAAAAAGCACTATTCTGAGGATACTTTTCCGTAAAAAAAGAAATGATTCGTTTCGAATCTCTAGTTATTAAATAAATTCCATTACTGGTCAGTATCCATTCACTCTTTTCTTTATCAGCATATATCTGATTTATCTTTTCATCAGACGAAATCTGGTTATCTGCCGAAAAATTCTCTATCACAATCTGGCTATCGTCATCCTGATATGTCACTAATAACAGTGCTTTTTCTGTGGTAATCCATATACAGCCGGTAGGAGAAATATAGATTTGCCTAGCCTGATAGTCATCATAAGGTAAAGGAAAGAAACTCTCCGTCCTAGGGTCAAAACGGTATACATGACCATCATAACTTAAAGCCCATATAAAACCTTGATGATCTTCTGCAATATAATCCACACGATTATTAATAAAACCAATGAGGTCTCCCGGACGAGCTTTGTAATTTTTAAATGTATATCCATCAAAACGGTTAATTCCATCCCAGGTAGATACCCAAATAAAACCTTTACGATCTTGTAAAATATAACTAATAGTCTTTTGTATCAACCCATCTTTAGTAGTATATTGAGTAAAAACGCAAGATGGTTGCGATTGAAGAGATACAAAAGAAAGTATATTGAATAATAAAAGAAAAAGAATGTGCTTCATAATATTACAAATAACAACTCATATTTCTCTCTCTATTTTTTGCTTTCCGTCTAAAATAGTTTGTCTATTAGCCTTTAATTCCGCTTTTACTAACAGAAGGGCACTCTTCACATCCCGTTGCGTATTTCGTTTCTCTATCCAATCGCTTCCCATAAAGGTAAGGATGATACCAAGCACTACAGCAGTAAAATTGCATACGAAATCTCCCATTCTACGGTTCTTGAAAAGGAGTGTTATTTTTTCCACAGTATTATTTTCATTCTATCATTCTCTTATTTCCTTAAATAATTTTAGCGGAATAATGTATTATGAAAATCATTATTCCGCCAAAATTATTCAAGAGAGTAACATTAATAAAACAATTCCTATTCCGATAATACATCCTATGATGAATCCTTTCCAAAAAAATTCTCCTTTACTTTTCAAGTCTTTTATCACTTCCATTTTTTCATCTAGGTTATAACCCCAGTTTCTCGGAGATCTCCAGCATCTTCTTAATCGGTTTCACCGCTTCCTTGGCCACAGCTTCATCCACTGTCACTTCGGGCCATTCATATTTCAAGGTATTATATAATTTTTCCAACGTATTCAGACGCATGAAGTTGCATTCATTGCAAGCACACGTACTGTCTTCGGGAGGAGCAGGAATAAAGTTCTTTTCAGGACACTGCTTACGCATCTCGTGCAGAATACCGCTTTCCGTAGCCACAATAAAATCTTTCTTGTCACTGGCTACGGCATATTTCAACAAGCCTGCCGTAGAAGCAACCTTGTCCGCCAACTTGGAAACAGCTCCTTTACATTCGGGATGCACCAGAATGGCAGCATCGGGATACTGCTTCTTCAATTCCAGGATCTTTTCCACGGAGAACTGTTCGTGTACATGGCAGGCACCGTCCCAAAGCAACATATTGCGTCCCGTAATCGAATTGATGTAATTACCCAAGTTTCTGTCGGGACCGAAAATAATCTTTTCATCTTCCGGAAAGCTTTCCACAATCTGCTTGGCATTGGTGGAAGTAACCACCACATCGGTCACCGCTTTAACGGCCGCCGTGGTATTGACATACGAGATCACCGTATGATCGGGATGCGCTTTGACAAAATTGGCAAATTCATCGGCAGGACAACTGTCGGCCAGCGAACAGCCTGCATTCAAATCCGGCACCAGCACTTTTTTATCAGGACAAAGAATCTTAGCCGTTTCACCCATAAAGTGGACACCACACATCACAATGATATCCGCATCCGTTTTAGCTGCCCATTGTGCCAGCGCCAAGCTGTCACCTACAAAGTCGGCAATATCTTGTATTTCGCCCGACTGGTAATAGTGACCTAGGATAAGCGCATTCTTTTCCTTACGCAACTTATCAATTTCAGTTTTCAAATCCAGAGTTTTGTCTACCGGTTCGGTAACATACCCTTTTTTCAACCATTCCTCTTTATTCATTATATCTATATTTTTTCTCCTTCTTTCAAAAAAAGAAATATGGGTATTGATAATATGCAAAGTTAAAAACTTTATGGTTATGACCACCCAAAATAGTGATTTTTATTTCCCCGACTTCAATGTACCTGCATTGCTATCTTCGTTATTCACACGTTTCTGCATGGTTTCATACTTACGTCCAAAACTGATATTCCATGATACTTTTGCCACAAACAAGCGGCAGCTCTCTTTCACATACCACCAATTCTTAGAAGGAGCCACTTTACTGAACATTTCTCCTCCCATTCTGTAATTATCAACAAATGGATTCAAAGTCATCATCCCGATATTTAAACGCTTGTATCGATAGGACAATCCCAAGGTATGAAAACTCTCTCCGTATGACAATGTTTCCCCATAGAAATTATTCCGATGATTTTCCATTTGAAAGAATCCGGACCATCTTTTATAAGATGCCATCACTTCGGCCCTGTAATACCAATTGGTATATGTATGATGATAATCCAAACCACGACTATCATAATAATTTATACCGGTAGAAAAAGAAAAAGTCAAAATATCTTTCAGAGGACCGAGTTTCAATTCCAACTCAGGATTCAATTTCTGCCAACTTAACTGATTGGCATTGGTACGGACAAAACTGTTATTCTTATCTCGTATGGTTTCTTCCATGATAGGCCTGTGCTGATACTGATACGACAAATGAAAATTACCACTAAACAAACCTTTCCGGAAATCTGCCTCCAACTCATTTTTATATACTGTGAATATCTTTAATTCCGGATTTCCGCTTCTCACCTGTAAAGAGTCAATTAATTGTCTCACATTTCCCATATCGGACAAACCGGGCGATTTACGTGAAATCTGTCCCCGGTAACGGACAAAGACATTATCTGAAAATTGATACCCCAATCTCAAACGGGGCAATAACGAATACCTGTTATATCCTTCCTCTTTCTGTTTGAATCGGGAATAACTGCCTTGCAGTCCAAAAGAATAATTGAAACGATCCATTTTCCCACTGTATTCCACATAAGCTGTCGCATGGGTTTCATGCATCTTTGTTTCAGATGACTCGTTTCCACCATAGGTATTATCCGCCAGACTTTGCTGATATTTCACTCCTGCACTCAATCTGCTCTTCTTGGTTACTTTCCTTTCATAAATACCCTCTCCTATAAATGAATATTTATTTCCCGATACGGTAGAATAAATATCAGTCAGCGGTTCATCACTCTTCCCCTCCGTATAACTCCTGTCACTTTGAGTGTCAATATAAGTAGTCACAGCATTGATAATCAATGACTGGTCATTGTTCAGTTTACATTGAAAATACAAGTCCACCGACGGACGGGAAGTCCGGCCCGTACTATGTTCTTTCATCATCAAAATTTCTTCAGGCTTCTCCAAAACATACAGACTGCTTTGGTTATTCTGCTTGTTCTTATTAAAAGCCCACCGTACAGTGGAATTAAAGAACCATTTCCCCTGATCCTGAAAACTATAATTCAATCCTATATTATGCCCATAAGTGGAAATTCTACTCGGAATACCATCTTCCACCCGTGTAAAGGAAGAACCATCCTCATAGCGGAAAGTTTCCCAATTATTACGCCAATAATTATCTACCGAACGATAAACATTATTATAATTCAAACCGAATTCTGACTTTTTATGGTTTATTTTCACCATAAAATTATTGTTTCCAAAAAGTACGTGCGGAGAATCCTGCGCATCCAAAGCCACATAGCCACCGGTTTCATGCCGTCTTACAATGTAATCAATCACAGCAGCCGTATTATCCCCATATCGCAAACCGGGAGCATCATGATATTCTATACGAATCACATCTTCAGGACGAAGAACCAATATATCCTGTATCTCGGCATTTACTCCATTCATCCGTAACTGTACATCCCCTTCACCGGAGGATGTTACCTTGTTACGCATTTGATCCACTTGTATTCTGCTCAGCTTCATCTGCTGCAATAAAGACAGACCATTGCCGGCCGATTTTAACTGATGTGCTGTAGGAAGGATAATTTTCCTGTCGGCAGCATTTATCACACTGGCTCCCGTTACCACCACTTCCTTTAACAGGATCGATTCCGGAGATATCATGATAACGCCTAAATCCTTAGAAACAGCTAAATGATCCAATGATATAATCCGGGAGGTATATCCCATACCGGAAATACAAAGCAGATAACTTCCAGCTTGGATATTCTCCATCATGAACCTTCCTTTACTGTCGGTTACTCCTCCGGCTATAAATATAGAATCCTTTGTCTGCAATACGACATTCGCAAATTCCACCGCTTCATTTTCTGAAACTACTTTTCCTTTAACCTGTACATTTTGAGCAAAAAGTATGCAGCACATACACAAAAGTGATGTGGCAACCAATATTCTTTTTATCATATTCTTTATCTTAGTGCATTAGTTAATAAAAAGACCGCGATCTTCTACCTTTTATTTCTGTTACTTAGACGCAGGAAATTATTACAGGTTACATTTCAAGAAACACAATAAACAGTTACCAACAATTTCTTTGTATCTATTATATCTATATTTTTTCTCTTCTTTACAAAAAAGAATATGTATTAATAATAGGCTGTTTATA
>ENA-OQNF01000111-OQNF01000111.1-human-gut-metagenome-genome-assembly--contig:-NODE-111-length-12599-cov-2.216164_pt1 | contig 12599 bp, 10 predicted proteins | sample MGYA00242628_ERZ504878 | MGnify/ENA primary metagenome ERZ504878 (study PRJEB26092, sample SAMD00036383) | human gut metagenome | host: Homo sapiens | study: EMG produced TPA metagenomics assembly of... | reverse complement strand
GTGGGCTTGTGGGGAAAGTTTATTTTAAAGCCCCAGACTGATTTTTACCGGGCATTACCTGAACTGGAGGATTTGACCATGCACATGGCGGAAGCAGCCAAAATAGCGGTGGTTCCCCATGGGCTGGTGCGTTTTGCTGATGGCGAATTGGGGTACATCACCCGGCGCATAGACCGTCGCCCGGATGGTGGAAAGATTGCCATGGAGGACATGTGCCAGTTGACGGAACGTCTCACCGAATACAAATATAAGGGCTCGTATGAGCAGATAGCCAAGACTATCAAGAAGTATTCTGCAGTGCCGCAGCTTGATCTGGTGAATTTCTGGGAAGTGGTGGTGTTCTCGTGGATTGTGGGAAACTCGGATATGCACTTGAAGAACTTTTTCATTATATGACACGGGGATGGGCTATAGTCTGACGCCTGCATACGATTTGCTGTCCACGGTTATTGTCATGCCCGAGGATACGGAGGAACTGGCATTGACTCTCAATGGAAAAAAAGGAAAATATGGAGAAGTGACTTCGAGAAGTCGATAACCGCATCGGGGGTCAGTGGCAAGGTAATAGACAACATCGCCCGGAAATTCCGCCGTTCCATTATCAAATGGATGGAACTGATAGATGCTTCCTTCCTGCCCGAAGACATGAAGAAACCTTATAAAAGACTGGTGCTTCAACGTCTGCTTTGGCTGCGCTGAAAGATTCTTTCTTTGCTATTTTAGTTATTTTAATTAAAACGTATGCAGTCTTTAAACATCTATTTCGTTTCTTTGTTACAGAAGACTTAGTATGAACTAAAAGATTGTAGATATGAAAATTCGTTATTTATCTTTGATAGTGTTACTGGTAATGAGCGTATTTGCTCCTATACAGGCACAAACCTATGACAATTTGTGGAAAGAACTGGAGGTGTTGGAACGAAAGGATCTGCCCCAATCGGTCATTTCCAAAGCAATGAAAATCTACGATAAAGCAAAAGTGGAACAGAATGTACCGCAAATGATGAAAGCCTATCTCACTGCCATGCAGTACCGTTCCCTTTTAACTCCCGATAGCTTGAAGGTAGATATGAATGGTTTGGAACAATGGGCTTCCCAAACCGGCAGTGTGGAAGACAAAGCTATATTGTATTCCATTCTGGGTGAAATGGCCATGTCTGCCGACGTAAAAAGGGGATTGGGCTATTTGCAGGCCTCTCTCAAGGATAAAGACCGGTTATTGCTTGTCCCGGTCGAGAAATTGAGATCTATGGTGAGAGTGGGAGAGGCTAGTAAACGGTATTTTCGTGATAATCTGTACAACTTGTTGGCACGTCGTGCCATACAAATCATGCAGCAGTACAGGTGGCAGGCGGCTGCTAAAGCAAATCAGACAAACAGTCTGCCTGCGGATATGACGGATATGGATAAGTTTGTTACTTATCAGTTTGTTCCTGTCTCTGATTGTGACTTGACAGCAGCTGTCATGCAGGCTTATCAGTCCTTGCTGAAAGCATATGATACGGAAACGGAGCGCGAGGGTTGGTTGCTGACCGCTGTGGATGCATTGAATTACCTGTACCGCAATTTTTCCGGAAACTTCTCGAATGACGTATGCCAACAGGAACTCCGGAAGTGGATTCATACTTATCCGGCTGTGAAAACAGTCCCTGAAGCTTATCTGGCTTTGGCACAATTCCTACAGTATCAAAATAATCAGGTAGAGCGCTTGCGGATAGTTCGTGAAGGAATAGCCGGATACCCCCGTTACGAAGGTATCAACCAACTGAAGAATATAGAAAAGGAAATTCTGAATGCAAGCCTTTCACTGGAAATAGCTACGGCTTATCCTGGTGAACAGCAGTCGGTAAAAAGTAAATTATAAAAAACCTTACCGGCATCACTTTGCAGTTATATAAGGTGAATTTACCCGTTACCTCTGCCGTATTGCAGAACAGAACCACCCATTTTGAAAGTAAATATGCCCGTTTGCAACGCGAGGAGCATTTTTCTTTGAAACCTACTACAGATTATTTGAATATCGATACCACCCTGACCATACAGGCTCCTCAAGCGGGAATTTATTTCTTAAAGGCAGTGCCCGATGGGAAGAAGGGCGTTTCGGACGGAACATTAATGAATGTCACCGCTTTAAAGACCATTTATCGTCCTCTGCCGGATGGTACGTTGGAACTGGTGGTGGTAGATGCAGTGAGCGGACAGCCTGTTTCTGAGGCGGAAGTAACCATTTATACGGAGAAGGGAGGAGGCTATTCTCCTCAACAGACCTATCAGGCGGATAAACAGGGTACTTTGAAACTGGATTTCCTGAATAGTAACAAATACTGGTATAATGCACATACGGCGACTGATAATGCGATGCCCATCTTGAATCTTTGGAAAAACGATTATTACTATAAAGAGAGCAAGAAAAAAGAAGTTTTGCAATTATTTACCGACCGATCCATTTACCGTCCCGGTCAAACCGTATATGTATCCGGCTTGGCTTATGAAATGGAAAAGGATTCTACGCGTGTGCTTGCGGATAAAAAATATACGGTATCCCTATATGATGCGAATAATAATGAAACAGGAAAAAGTAGAAGTATGGACGAATGGTTTTGGTTCGTTCAGCGGACAATTTGTTTTGCCCTCTCCTTGCCTGACCGGTTATTTTAGCTTGCGTGCGGCCGATACTTCTGTCAGTTTTAAGGTAGAAGAATATAAACGTCCCACCTTTGATGTCACGTTTGAACCCGTGAAAGTGGAGTATCAAGTGGGTGACTCTATAGAAGTGGCGGGTATGGCAAAGACTTTTGCCGGTGCGCCTGTGCAGAATGCCAGGGTACACTATAATATATCCCGTTCCTATGCTTGGTTCTGGCGGTTTATGGGCAGAGGTTCAGCCCGTTGGGAGGGAGAGGCAATGACCGATGCGGATGGTAAGTTCACCGTTCCGGTGCATTTTGAAATAGACTCGGACAGGAGAGAATCTCCGTTGTGGTATTATACGTACAACATACAGGCGGATGTGACGGATGGTGCAGGTGAGACACAGCAAGCTAATTTGTCATTGCCTTTAGGAAGCACTTCAATGGTGCTGAATATGGATAATCTGCCCGATAATTGGGTTAAAGAAAAGAAGTTGGAAATAAAACTGACAGCCATGAATCTTTCGGGTGAGCCGGTAGATACTCTGGTTACTTATCAGGTAGTCGAGATGGAGAAGCAGAAAGACGGTCAGGAAAAAGAAGGCAGAAAGGTATTGACCGGTACGGTGGAAGCTAACAAGAGTTTTATTCCTGAGGCTATTTATGCCCTGCCTTCCGGTAATTATCGTTTGAAGCTTTCGGCTAAGGATACACAAGGCAGAGAGTGTACGGCATCTAAGAATTTCCTTTTGTTCTCATTGAACGACAAGCGTCCGCCTTTCGTGATAACGGATTGGTTCTATCAGGATGGTCTGGAATTTGATGCAGCATCTCCAGCTACTATATATATAGGTAGCAGCGAAAAGAATGTCTATCTGCTTTATGATGTGTTTGCAGGCAATAAGCGCTTGGAAAGCAAACGTATACAGCTTTCGGACTCGGTGATCAGTTTCCGCTTCCCTTATAAGAAGGAATATGGTGACGGCATTCTGGTAAGTATGGCATTTGTGAAAGACGGCAGACTTTACAGTCATAATGCACGGATTATGAAACCGGCCCCTGAGAAGAAGTTGCAGCTGAAATGGACTACGTTCCGTGACAAACTCCGTCCGGGACAGCAAGAGGAATGGAAACTGACGGTACTTTATCCGGATGGACGTCCGGCTGAGGCTGAAATGCTGGCTACCATGTATGATGCTTCTCTGGATAAAATCTATAGTGCACATAAGCTGGACTTTGGAGTGGACTTTCATTATGTGGTTCCTTTGACTTATTGGAATACATCCTATATGCGGAATGCTTATTTGTATGTTGATTTCCCGTTGAAGAGGTTCCGTGCGGTTCCTTTGGAATATAGTGAATTGATCATTCCATCTACAGGAAGAATGGAGGCTGTGGTGGTAGGTTACGGAGGCAGTCCTCGTGCCACTCTTACAGGAGCTTTGAAGATTAGAGGCAGGAGTGCCGCAAATGCTGTGATGAACCAGGAGGCTGTTACTGATATGGTGCTCCAGGAAGAAATGGTAGAGACGTCTGCACAGGAAAAGGCAGAAATGGGTAGTTCTGAAGAACTGGCAGAAACAGGTGATATACAGATACGTGAAAACTTTGCGGAAACGGCATTCTTTTATCCACAGCTCCGCACCAATGAAACAGGTGAAGTCAGTATTTCCTTTGTATTGCCCGAGAGCCTTACCCGATGGAAGTTTATGGGCTTGGCACATACCCAGAATGTGGATTATGGAAAAATAGAAGCTACCGCTACTGCCAGCAAGGAGTTTATGCTTCAACCTAATATGCCCCGTTTTGTCCGCGTGGGAGATAAAGCGAATATTGCCGCTTCACTGATGAATCTGTCGGACAAGGGGGTGAAAGGGACTGTCCGCATGGAATTGTTTAATCCGGAAACAGAAAAGGTATTCTATTCACAAAAACAGAAGTTCGATATGAAGGGAGGAGAAACCGGGCATGTGAACTTTGCTTTTGAAGTGAGTGACAAATATGCGGTAATGGCATGCCGGATGGTAGCGGATGGAGATACCTTCAGTGATGGAGAACAGCGTTACATTCCCGTTCTGACAGACAAACAGTGGGTGACGGAAACCGTTCCTCTGAACGTGAATGGGGAAGGTGTGCATACTTTCTCTTTGGAAAATCTGTTTAACAAGCATAGCAAAACGGCTTCCGAACAACGGTTGACCGTAGAATTTACTGCCCATCCGGCTTGGTATGCCGTGCAGGCTTTGCCTGTAGTGGCTAATCCTCAGAATGAAGATGCTCTTTCCTGGGCTACCGCTTATTATGCCCATTCATTGGCTGCATGTATAGTCAAAGAAAATCCCCGTATCAAGCAAGTCTTTGATAGCTGGAAGGCTCAAGGTGGTACAAAGGAGACTTTTATGAGCAATCTGCAAAAGAATCAGGAACTGAAAAATATCCTGCTGGCTGAAACTCCCTGGCTGACAGAAGCTACCAATGAAGCCGAACAAAAACAGCGTATCGCCACTTTGTTTGACCTGAATACAATGAACAGCGGACTGGCAGTTTCTGTAGAGAAACTGAGAGAATTGCAAAATGGAGATGGCGCATGGAGTTGGTATAAAGGTATGCAAGGCAGCCGCTATGTAACCACTCAGGTAATGGAAATGCTTGTCCGGCTGAATGCATTGACTCCTCAGGATGCTGACAGCCGGATGCAGCCTATGATTCAAAAAGGGTTCGAGTATTTAGGCAAGCAGGCTGCCGAAGAGTATAAGTCTATGAAAGAAGCTGAAAAGAAAGGGGCTGTCGGTATCCGTCCGTCAGAACAGGTTCTCAGGTATTTGTATATCTGCGCTTTGGATGGCAAGGCTCCGGTTGATGAAAAGGTGAACCGGTATTTCATAGACAAGTTGTCCGGTGAGGGAAAAGAACTGACGATTTTATGGAAAGGCGTTGGGAGCTATCATCTTGCAGCAAGCCGGTAAGGTGGCAGAGGCCAAGTTGTTTATGCAGTCATTGATGGAGTATTCTGTTGTGACGGATGAAATGGGGCGTTACTTTGATACTCCTAAAGCCCGATATTCATGGTTCAGTTATAAAATTCCGACTGAAGTGGCTGCTATGGAAGCTATACAGCGTATAACAAAAGATACGAAAGCTATTGATGAAATGAAACGTTGGCTGTTGAAGCAGAAACAGACACAGACTTGGGAAACGCCGATAGCTACGGCTGATGCGGTGTATGTATTGATGGCTACAGGAACTTCGGATTTTATTGGCAAATACAGGAGGAGTAGAGATTACTTTAGGTAAAGAAGTGATCCGGACTCCGGCAGATGATGCCATCGGTTATATCAAGAAGATGATGTCCGGTGATGTGATGAATATCAAGAAATAAGGGTGATAAAGAAGGAGCCGGAATGGGTTGGGGAGCCGTTTATGCCCAATATCTGGAAAGTATGGATCAAATTAGCGGCAGGGAAACGGATTGTCTGTCAGCCGTCAATTATATAAAGGGGATGAGGCTTTGAATGAATCAGCTCCGTTAAAGGTTGGCGATAAGATTACCGTTCGCCTGACTGTAAAGGCTGACCGTGATATGGATTTTGTTCAGATCAAGGATGACCGTGCAGCTTGTATGGAACCGTTACAGGCAGTTTCGGGATTTCGTTGGAGCAACGGGCTGGGATATTATCAGGCTACCAAAGATGCTTCGACCCAGTTCTTTATCGATCAGATGAGAAAAGGAACTTATGTGATAGAGTATCAGGTGTATGTGAACCGGACAGGAGAATATCAGGCTGGAATTGCAACTGTTCAGTCTGCTTATGCTCCGGAATTCGGAGGGCATACGGGAGGATATCGGGTGATGGTGGAATAGAGAAACAGGATGTCTGGAATTAGTTGTGTGATTTCATAAAAAGTAGTTAGCTTGCTAACTTACTTTTTTTCTTATGCTTCTGCCGTCCACCCATTCTAATCTTATTTCAAAACCATCTTCAGCCGTGCCATAAAAATAGCGGCCTGAAACGGATGGATATTCAATTATAAATGTATAACCATCTGAATAATATAGATATAACCAACCGTTTTGAATTTCCCAGTCAAACTTATATACCCTATAAAGTTCATCATCATAGTAACAGCGTTCTTCCGTACCTACACCATGATCCGGGAAAGCACCTGAGGTGAATGTAATATAACTGTAAAGCCGTTCTCCGTATGGATCCTCAAATCCCATTTCGCCCCACCAAGTCTTACCGTATAATCCTGAAATATCAAATCCTCTTTCTTCATCGCTTTCACATGAAGAAAAACTTATCATTGTAATCAATGCAATGGCAATGAACCAGTAATGTTTTACTATTTTCATAATTTATCTGATTTTTAATGCGGGACAAAGATAAAGGTTATTCATAAGATAAAATAAATTATAGGCTGAAAAAATGGGTAAAGGATGTTTTTTGTCTATCTTTGCTATCTAAAAAGCATAAAATAATTGTATGAAACATATTATACTGATAGTAAGTTTGTTAATGGGAGTGACTTTGGGAGTACAGGCAACAACCCAAAGCATTATTTGATAAGACAACGCATGAATTTGGAACTATTTTATGGAAAAATCCGGTGACGGCTACCTTTAAAATCACTAATAAAGGAGATAAACCTTTAGTGATATCTAATGTGACAACTTCTTGTGGCTGCACGGTTGCTGATTGGACCAAAGAACCGATTGCCCCGGGAAAGACCGGGAGTGTCAGTTCTACTTTTGACGCCAAAGCCATCGGACGTTTTCAGAAGAGCGTAGGCATTTATTGCAATGCCTCCAATAAACCTATCTATCTGGCTATTCGGGGAGAAGTGACTGCCGATCCTAAAAACTATACTTTCACTCATCCTTTTCAGATTGGAGCTATCCGTTTGAATAAGGAGGAAATAGAATTTGAAGATGCTAATAAAGGGGATAAACCAACTATGGAACTGTTGGTTGCCAATACGTCAGATAGGTTATACACCCCTGTGTTGATGCATTTGCCTCCTTACCTCAGTGCTGTTGCCATTCCGGAAAAACTGGGAAGAGGACGTACAGGTAAAATCAAGATAACTCTTGATACGGAAAAGTTACCTAAACTGGGTTTGACAACGGCGTCTGTTTATCTTTCCCGTTTCCTGGGAGATAAGGTGGGAGAAGAAAATGAAATTCCGGTTTCTGCCGTATTGTTGCCGGATTTCTCACATATCAGTCAGCAGGAACGCTTGAATCCGCCTGCCATTCATCTTTCTGCCGAAGAGTTGCAGATGGGAGAACTGGAAAGTGATGAAAAGAAAGCACATACGATTATTATTAAAAATGTAGGAAAATCTAATCTGGAAATTCGTGATTTGCAGGTGTTCAATTCTGCTTTGGGGGTCCAGTTGAAGAAACGTGTCTTGAAACCGGGTGCGTCTACCAAGTTGAAGATTACTGCTTTCGGTCAAAATTTGAAGAAAGTAAAGGGTACTCCGCGTGTCCTGATGATAACCAATGATCCTAACAATCCGAAGATAATTATTAAAGTAAAAGTAACCTCAAAAAAAATAGCTATGGAACATCCTGAAAATAGTGAAGAATATAAGGGATTGACAGTGAACAAAGGTATTGAGCAACCATCTATTGTGAATCCTTATTTGAAACTACGTAAAAAAACTCGTCGTCGTGAGTTTTCCGTAGGTGAATATGTAGAAGGCATCGTAAAAGGTGATGTGACCGTATTGAGTCAGGCGGTTACTTTAGTGGAGAGTGTAAAACCGGAACATCAGGCTATTGCCCAGGAAGTGATAGAGAAGTGTCTGCCTTATTCCGGAAATTCTATGCGAATCGGTATCAGTGGTGTGCCCGGTGCCGGCAAGAGTACATCTATTGATGTATTTGGATTGCATGTGCTTGAGAAGGGAGGAAAATTAGCTGTTTTAGCTATTGATCCCAGTAGTGAGCGTTCTAAAGGCAGTATTTTGGGAGATAAGACCCGCATGGAGAAACTATCTGTCCATCCGAAGTCTTTTATACGGCCTAGTCCGTCAGCAGGTTCGTTGGGAGGAGTAGCTCGTAAGACTCGTGAAACGATCATACTTTGTGAGGCGGCGGGCTTTGATAAGATTTTTGTTGAAACGGTTGGAGTAGGGCAGAGCGAAACAGCAGTGCATTCTATGGTGGATTTCTTTTTGCTGATCCAACTGGCCGGTACTGGTGATGAATTGCAGGGGATTAAGAGAGGTATCATGGAAATGGCGGATGGAATCGTTATCAATAAAGCTGACGGCAGCAATATTGAGAAAGCAAAACTGGCTGCCAGTCATTTCCGTAATGCTTTACATTTGTTTCCTGCTCCTGATTCGGGCTGGAGTCCTAAAGTAATGACGTATTCCGGCTTTTATGGTATTGGAATTAAAGAAATCTGGAATATGATCTATGAATACTTCGCTTTTGTGAAAGCGAATGGGTATTTTGAATATCGCAGAAATGAACAGGCTAAGTATTGGATGTATGAGTCTATCAACGAGCATTTGCGTGATAGTTTCTATAATAATGAAAAGATAATTTCTATGTTGGCTGCAAAAGAGGAAGAGGTGCTGAATGGCAAACTGACTTCGTTTGTTGCTGCCAAAAAGTTATTGGATGCTTATTTCTCAACCTTGAAATAAGGTTTTCCTACTACTACAGGTAACATAAAAACGCAGATTTAATGAATAATTATAATCTGCGTTTTTTTGTGTACCTGTGGTGGATAAAAATTAGATAGAAAGTTCATGAAGTACGTTCACCAATTCTCTGTCTATAGGCTTGTCGTTCTTTATAGCTTTAGCGAAAGGTACATAAACAATCTTATCATCATCAATACCAATCATTACATTACGTTGTCCTTCCAATAGTGCTTGGATGCTAGCCACTCCCATACGGCTGGCAATAATTCGGTCATGCGCTGTGGGGCGTCCGCCACGTTGCAAATGTCCTAATATCGTTACACGCACATCGTATTGCGGATATTCGTTCTTCACACGTTCGGCATAGTGCATTGCACCCCCGGTCAGTTCGCTTTCGGCTACTAATACGATACTACTGCTCTTGGATTTGCGGAAACCATGTTCGATGAATTCTTCCAATTGGTCAACTTCTGTGCTGAATTCCGGAATAATAGCTGCTTCTGCACCTGCGGCAATAGCACCGTTCAATGCCAAGAAGCCTGCATCACGTCCCATTACTTCAACAAAAAATAAACGTTCGTGAGAAGTTGCCGTATCACGGATTTTATCTACTGCATCTAAAATTGTGTTCAAAGCTGTATCATAGCCGATGGTGGTGTCGGTTCCATACAGGTCGTTGTCAATCGTTCCGGGCAGACCGATACAAGGAACATCAAATTCTTGTGCGAAAATACGTGCACCAGTCAAAGAACCATCACCACCTATAATGACTAAAGCGTCGATTTCATGCTTCTTCATGTTTTCGTAAGCTTGTGCCCGTCCTTCGGGTGTCGTGAATTCTTTGCAACGGGCGGTCTTCAGAATGGTACCTCCCATTTGTATGATGTTACTAACATTTTGGCTTTTGAATTCCTGAATTTCATCTGTTACCAATCCTTTGTATCCTCTATAAATGCCATATACTTTCAAGCCGTTATAGATGGCAGAACGTGTGACTGCACGAATGGCAGCGTTCATTCCCGGAGCATCTCCTCCAGAGGTTAAAATACCAATGCTTTTAATCGTTCCCATAAATACCCATTTTAATATTTTTATGTCGCAAAGTTAACAAATTATCAGTTGGACAACGATAATTTTCTATTTTTTATTGGTCTATTTTTCGTTTAAGATTGCTTTTTTACATTCTTCCATCAACCATTTGGGGGTGGAAGTTGCTCCACAAATGCCGATGGAACGGACGTTCTCGAGCAAGTTCCGGTCTATTTCTTCCGGCTGGTCAATGAGGTATGAATTCGGATTAATCTTTTTGCATTCTTGATATAAGATCTTTCCGTTTGAACTTTTTCGTCCGCAGACAAAAAAGATCAGATCATGCGCTGCTGCAAATTTGCGGATGTTAGGCATCCGGTTGGCCACTTGCCGGCAGATTGTGTCGTAAAATTCAAAAGTGGCATCGGGTGAAATGTGTTCCTTGATATATTCTATGATTTGCCAGAATTCTTCCAGAGATTTGGTTGTCTGGGAGTACAAGCGTATGTCTTTAGTGAAGTCTAAATGAGCAGCTTCAGCAGGTGTTTCTATGACAATTGCTTTTCCATGAGTTTGGCCTACCAGCCCCAGTACTTCGGCATGACCGTTTTTGCCATAAATCACGATTTGTGTGTCTTGACTTGCCGGAACATTATCATACTCCTGTTTGATGCGCTTTTGAAGACGTAATACTACTGGACAGGTGGCGTCAATGATCTCGATGTTGTTGGTACGGGCTATAGCGTATGTTTCAGGAGGTTCTCCATGTGCACGTAACAGTACTTTGGCATCGTGTAATTGGGCAAACTCTTCGTGGTTGATTGTGATAAGCCCCATTTTTTTTAGTCGTTCACATTCCTGTCCGTTGTGTACAATGTCTCCCAGGCAATAAAGAGTGTTTCCTTTTGCCAGTTCTTCTTCTGCTTTACGGATGGCCGTAGTGACTCCAAAGCAGAACCCAGATCCTTCGTCTATCTCTATGTTAACCATTTATAGCTGCTTGAAATTTTTCGGTCAGCCACTCTTTCTGTTCGGCAATGCTCATGTGGCTGTTGTCTAATAAGATAGCGTCATCCGCTTGTCGTAACGGACCGACTTCACGGGTTTGGTCTATACGGTCACGTTCTTCCACATTTTCCAGGATTTTTTCATAAGAGGCCTCTTGCCCTTTACTCCTCAATTCATCATAACGGCGCTGTGCACGTATGGCAGCCGAGGCGGTTACAAATATTTTCAGTTCGGCATCGGGGAAAACAACGGTTCCAATGTCCCTTCCGTCCATGACAATTCCTTTGGCCTTTCCCATTTCCTGTTGTTGTTTTACCAAAGCCTCACGTACAAAGCCCAAGGCGGCGATAGGGCTTACATGAGAAGAAACCTCCATGCTGCGGATGGCATCCTCTACATTTGTATCGTTCAGAAAAGTCATGGGACGTTGTGTTTCCGGATTCAACCGGAATGAAATATGTATATCGGGCATTGCTGTTTTTAACGCTTCGGTGTCGATACCTTTTTCCGAAAAGAACCCTTTCTGTAGACTATATAATGTAACAGCACGATACATGGCACCGCTATCAATATAGATATATCCTATTTCACGTGCCAAGTCTTTGGCCATAGTGCTTTTTCCACATGATGAATAACCGTCAATGGCAATAGTTATTTTCTTCATATATAATTAATGTATAATGTTTGCTGTTAAGGGTTATGTATATGACGGACTGGGCTCCCACTCCTTGGGGGAGTGGTGCCGATAATTATCTGGCCGGAGGAATGTGGTGCTTCTTCCGGATGAACTGGACATAATTGTGGACGGTCTTCTCGCAGACGTGCGGAAAGTCCGGATAATGTTCCCGCAAGTAGTCGCCAATACGACTGCTGGAAATGGAGGGGAGACTGATAAGAAGGGATGCGACGGCCTGCTCGTAGGCATGGAGCTTGTAATGCCGTTCTTTTTGCTGAAGGACTTCCTCGGAGCTTAGGGATTGGAGATGTCGTACCGTATTACGGGACACACCAAGACGACGGGCTGTCCGCGCAATGTTGATTTCCCATGAACGAAGATCAAGGAATATGTATTTTTCTGATAAATTTACCGCATCCATAATCTTTTAGACCGTAACTGGGACATTCCAGATTACGAATCTTTGATGCAGCTAAATTACCGCCCCCACTAATAGCTGGAACCCATACATAAAGAATTTTAAGACAATCTATACAGATGCCAACTGTTATGAAAGCCTGATGCATTTTCCAACTGATGTAAAATTGCTTTCG
>ENA-OQNF01000109-OQNF01000109.1-human-gut-metagenome-genome-assembly--contig:-NODE-109-length-12735-cov-2.147763_pt1 | contig 12735 bp, 15 predicted proteins | sample MGYA00242628_ERZ504878 | MGnify/ENA primary metagenome ERZ504878 (study PRJEB26092, sample SAMD00036383) | human gut metagenome | host: Homo sapiens | study: EMG produced TPA metagenomics assembly of... | reverse complement strand
TACAAGATAAAACAGCAGGCAGCTTTGCAGAATTCGCCGATGTTGCCAATACATTAGTAGAAAAGCTGAATGAAGATCCGCGCATTGTGGGAGCAACCTCAGGATTCAATCCTAATTTTCCACAATATCTGCTGAAAGTGGATATTGCTAAAGCAGCTAAATTAGGAGTAAATTTAAATGAATCCATGGAAACACTCCAATCCTATATCGGCAGTTTCTACTCATCCAACTTTATTCGTTTCGGACAAATGTATAAGGTGATGTTACAGGCTTCTCCAGAGTATCGTATGAATCCTGAAGATCTGTATAAGTTCTATGCCAAGAACAAGGACGGAAATATGGTACCCTACTCTAACTTTATGACGATGGACCGTATATTCGGTCCTAACCAGATTACACGCTACAATATGTTTACCTCGGCCCTGATTACAGGTGAACCTGCCGAAGGAGTCAGTTCAGGAGAGGTTATCGAAGCTGTGGAACAAATTGCCAAAGGAACATTACCTCGCGGTTATGATATAGAATGGTCAGGGGTTACTCGTGAAGAAAAAGACTCGGGTGGACAAACTGTTTTATTTTCGGTATCTGCCTGCTATTTGTTTATTTGTTGCTGGCAGCACAATACGAGAGTTTATTACTGCCTTTCCCCGTCATACTTTCATTGCCGGCAGGTATCTTCGGTTCTTATTTTTTCCTGCAACTGGCAGGCTTGGAGAATAATATTTATGCCCAAGTAGCTTTAGTGATGCTGATTGGTCTGCTAGGTAAAAATGCCATTCTTATTGTGGAAATGGCCAATCAGTACCGCAAGCAGGGAATGAGCATTTTTGATGCTGCCGTTAGAGGTTCCGTAAGCCGTCTGCGTCCCATCCTGATGACCTCCTTTGCATTTATATGCGGACTCATTCCGTTGGTAATGGCAAGCGGAGCCGGTGCTTTGGGCAACCGTTCCATCGGAACAGCCGCCGCCGGAGGTATGTTTATCGGTACATTTGTAGGAATCTTCCTTGTACCTGGACTTTACCTTATTTTCGAGAGTTGGTCTGCACATCTTAACCGTAATAAAGTCAGCTATGATGAAGAAGATGAAAAATAACAATATAAACAAAACAGGTTTAATAATGGGGGCTTTCTGTCTGATTATGGTAAGTTGCAAAGCCCCTTCCCTTACTCCGACAGAAAAGATAGAGTTACCCGAGTTCTATATGGATAGGGAAACGGACAGCACCACTATCTCTTCCTTGTCATGGAAAACATTTTTTCCAGATACGTTATTGCAAAGTTATATAGCCGAAGCGTTAAATAATAATCACACATTCCTTCAAACTATAGAACGGATATCCGTTGCCCGTTCACAAGTTCGAGTAGGAAAAGGAGCGCTGCTGCCCGATCTTTCATTAGGCATTGATGGTGGAGTACAACGTTTTGGCGAGTACACTATGGACGGAGTTGGTAACAGCACCACCAACACTCCCGATTTAGAAAAAGACAAACATATTCCAGATCCCTATCGGAATTTCAATCTAGGACTTAATTTTCAATGGGAAGCTGACATATGGGGTAAGCTAACCGATAAAAAACGATCGGCCGTATCCCGCTGGATGCAGTCTGTAGAAGCTATGCGTCTGGCACGTACTTTATTGATATCAGAAGTAGGTACACACTATTTTGAATTAATAGGACTGGACAAACAGCGGTATGTGCTACGCGAAGCCATCCTAACAGCCAGAGATGCTTATAATTTAACCAATGAACTGATGAAAGAAGGTGAAGTAACCCGACTTTCTGTAGACCAATTCCGGTCACGACGCCTTAAATTGGAAGAAATGCTGCTTGCAAACGAACAGCAAATAAGTGAAAAGGAACGTGCCATCGCCACCTTATTAGGACGACTGCCTTTCAAAGTGAAACGAGTGTCATTTGAAACAGCATGTAGTTATGAGTTTCCCACAGATGCAGGGATCCCGTCACAACTTTTGCAATATCGCCCGGATATAAAGGCTGCCGAACTGGAATTATTAGCTAGTAAATCCGACGTATCTGCAGCACGAAAAGCTTTCTTCCCATCCATCGTGATTGGAGGAAACGGAGGTTTTAACGCATTTGATCTGGATAAATGGTTCACAGCTCCTGCATCCCTGGTTTACAATCTCGGCGCAGGTATCACAGCACCTATATTCAAACAAAATACTATACGTGCATTATGGAATGATGCGAAAAGCCAGCAACGCATCGCTTTGTTAGGATATCACGAAACGGTATTAAAAGCCTATGAAGAAGTATTAAACCTCATTACTGCATCATCCCAAATGCACCAGCGCAAAGAGTTGAAAGAAGAAGAAAGCCGTATCCATCATCGATCTATTTATAATGCAAATGAAATGTTTAAAGTAGGATTCGCAGGCTATCTGGATGTACTGTCGGCCGATGAACGTTTCCTGGATTGTGAATTGGAACGTATCGCTCTGAATGTGGAATCTTGTAAACTGCATATCATGCTTTACCGCGCTTTAGGAGGTGGAAGCAATTAGTTAATATACTTATATTTTTTGATTTGTTTGGTTTAGGAACCGTCCCCGACAAGCGTGTCGTCAGGACGGTTCCTTTTTACTACCAATTCAGGAAATATCAGACCTCTTGAGCAAAGAAACAATCCACAACAAAAATATAGCTCCCACAATAGAGGTTACAAGACTGCCCATAATACCTGTTGCTGCAATACCAAACAAACTGAATACCCAGCCGCCCAGAACACCGCCAACAATACCAACCAATAAATTAATAAAGAGACCGAACCCCCTCCCCTCATCAACTTACCGGCAACAAAACCAGCAATAATTCCGATAATAATGTACCAAATAAAATACATACGCTTTGTTTTTTAGAGTTTATAATTAATCATCTTACTGATAAAAACAGCTATTCTGTATAAAAAGTTGCCTGAATAAATCTTTTTTACTTCATTGATAAAATTATTCAGGATGCATTTTCCCTTTTTTCGATTCTTCTTTTTCCGGCTTCAGCATTTTCTTTCCCAGCTGCTCTCCCTTCCATCTTTACTTTTGTCGCAAACTTAAAAGACAAAAACATGAAGATTAACGTACATTCCATGCCATTATTAAGCCTTGCCGCACTACTTTCTTCCTGTGCTGCCGAAAGCAATGATAAGTCACCAAAGCAAACTAATTTGTTTACCATAAAAGTACCTTTAGCATATGAAATAAACTAAACGCAATCATTATAGAAGATGATTTTTTATGGAGCCGGCCTTTTCTGGTCTCTTCAAGTAACGGACATTGCCTATTTCTATTCTGAAAACAAATAACCTTTGCCGTCAACCCAAAAAGGACAAGAACACATAATCAACCTGTCTCTGAATAAACAAATGGAGCAGTTAGCCTCCGAACAGTTCTTTCGCGCCAACCGTTAGATTATTATCAGCATTGCTTCCATAGACCGTGCCGAACCTTATTTTAATGGCAAGATAGTAATCAGTGTCCTTCCTCCTTACAAAGTCCAAATCACCATCAGTGAAGAAAAACTTTCTTCATTCAAACTTTGGCTTAATTATTAAGAAATGAAAAAGGAAGATTAAACCAAAACCACTTACTAATCGGTAAACATGATAGCCTCAATGCATATACCTTGTTTATTGATAACACACTCTATAGTCGCCGCCGGAAGCCGGAACTCCAAAATATGCGCATCGGACAAATAGGGACATATATATCTTTGTGAATCAGGATGAAATGTTCTGATACACAGTTCCGAAAATCCAATAAAGCCCCTTACTTTAAAATAGTTAAAGCAAGATTGCGAAAATGGCAAAAAAGGAGGTCTATTTTCTTTCATTAGTCTTTGCAATAGATTTATGTTACTCATGTCAAAAACATGAACTTATCATAAACAAGCGTGTGTCCGAAAGGTTTATCAAAAGTTCCATTTCTTCCGTTACAATATAAAAAAGCAGTCCGGCACAGATATTCATCCATATGCCGGACTGCTTTTATACCATATCCTTCTTACTTATTTCGAAGAATTGGAATCTGGATATTGAACGAGCTCCCATCCTGTTTCATATTCAATGGAGTAATGGAACAAGCTGAATAAAGCACAATCGGTTCATCATTTTCATCCAATAACAGCTGAGGACGTTCCAACCGATCTACCTCTAGCCGCTCTCCATTCTTTAGAATTATTTCTTTATTCATAAACAAAGAATGTTCAGGAAGTTTCCAATGTATACCATCTTCAGCATACATGATGGCCAATCCCGGCTTACCTTTTGTAAATCCTCCCGTGAAATCTTTAAAAACAGCATAGAAACAATTGTCTTTCCGGTGATACCATACAAACGGGTCTTCCGCATTCAATTTCTGGTTATCCCCTGTTTCAAACTCAAATACATAGTCATCCTGCACAATAAAAGGGCCTTCGGGGCGATCGGCTATGGCCACTCCATGCACACCACGCCAAGTAGGATCATAGACATTCCCTTTAAGTAAAGATAATATTTCTTTTTCTAAAGGATGATATACCACTGCCGGATTGACTAAAATGAGATTATCAGGCTTGGTTACGGTTCCTTCAGGTGAGGGTTCCAGTACATTATCAGGCTTCACCCGTGTACGTGGAGCAAGTAAAGGTTGCTCATTACATGAAAATTTACCTTCCAGTAATTCTTTTATGGAATTAAAGCACAATACCCCCAACTTTTGATTTTGCTGGAGCCTGTCTCTTCTGCTTAGTTTTCCCTTTACATGAGCATTTCCACCCGGATCCACCGTAGCACAATAATACAAATAGTATTTTCCGTTATATCTTTTGATATGCGGATTGTGAACCGACTGTGCATCCCATGAACAGCTGTCCGGACGATATCCATCTTTGTTATAGACAATACCTATATCCTTATATCCCCCATAAGGAGAGTATGATACAGCTACTCCAATCATCGAACCTAGCAACCAAGCATCTATAAATCTAGGGTACTTCGGTCCTGATTTCATAGCGGAATAAAATAAATAATACTTTCCATCTTCCTCTGCCTGAATAGCCGAACCACACCAAAATAAAACGATTTTTCAATGAGAAAGCGGAGAAACCGGAAGGAACTCCGAATTGCCCGTTGAATAAGTTCTAAATTGACCGGACCGGCCTGCCAGGTATGTTGCGCCCACCCTTGCAACAAAGCAAGGAAGGCGAGACAAACAAATAGTATTTTTCTTTTCATATTCATCACAAACAGATCATTCATTACTGATTTTCTTACAATAATTTACTCCTAACACATCATAATGCCGTCGGATGCTCTCCAAACGGGTACAGAATCTTCCATAATCCTTATTTTCCTTTTTGCTCCACGCCACCTCGGACAAAGCTGCCACACGCGGATAAAGCATATACTCCATCTCATCGAGCGCAGACATATACTCCGTCCACAAATTGGCCTGTACTCCTTTAATATGTTTGGCCTCATCCGCACTCAGGACTTCGGGAACCAGATGATAATTATAAACTTTTTCCAAAGTAATCACCCGATTGGGATTTCCAATTTTCTTTTCATTGACTTTAGACTGAAGACAATTGAAATACATATAAATATTAGGAGACATAATGACATCATATCCGGCTTTCGCGGCATGAATTCCCCCTTTCTCTCCCCGCCATGACATCACGGTAGCACGTTGCAGAATACCTCCTTCCAAGATTTCATCCCCAACCGATAATTTTCTTTCCTTTGGTATTCAGATAGTTCTCAATTCGATTGATGAAATAAGTCTGTAATTCAGCCTCTTTTGTCAAATGTTCCTGCTTCATCCGTTCCTGACAGTGTACACAATTTTTTCCAACGGATACGAGGGGCCTCATCCCCACCTAAATGGATATAGCTGGAGGGAAAAGTTCCACCACCTCATCCAGAATATCCTGCATAAAGGTAAAAGTAGATTCCTTAGTACAATAAATGTCATTGAAAACACCCCAACGGCCTTCCACCTCAAAAGGTCCTCCGGTACAGGAATATTCAGGATAAGCAGTCAGTGCCGCCACGCTATGTCCCGGCATTTCTATCTCAGGAATAATTTCCACAAAACGCTTCTTGGCATACGCCACCACTTCTTTGATATCTTCCTGTGTATAAAATCCACCATAGCGTTTGGTATCCCATTCAGTAGGATTGTCCCACATATATCCCACAATCGTTTTCTTACGGTAACCTCCGACGGTAGTCAGTTTGGGATATTTCTTGATTTCGATACGCCATCCCTGGTCATCAGTCAGATGCCAATGAAGGATGTTCAATTTATGAAAAGCAAGCAAATCGATGTGACGCTTTACATCTTCCTTAGGAATGAAGTGGCGGGAAACATCAAGCATCACTCCGCGATAAGAGAATGCAGGCGAATCTTCTATCACCACACAAGGGATGTTCCATTTTATTTTTCCACCACCTGCTTGTCACTTTCAATGGCAGAAGGTAATAATTGGCGCAAAGTTTGAAAAGCATAGAAAATGCCTTTAGGGGTTTTGGCATCTATATGGATAGAAGATGAAGAAACTGTCAGCTTGTATGATTCCTCATTGGGAAGAGCTGTGTTAAGCCGGCAACAAATCACATTGGAAGAACGGGGAGTGGAAGAGACCTCCAATGAGAACCCGGCAGCCATATCAAACAAATCATTCCAGAAAGATACGGCATTGCGCATTTCCTCGTTATCTACTGACAACGTAATTACAGTTTTGTCATTTACCGTAAAATTTCCTCTTTTTTCGATGCACTTTTGCGGCATCGGGATAATGGATACCGATGCCTGCAAAGTGCCGAATAACAACACTAAAAATGAAAAGGTTAGAATTAATTTCTTCATGGTTTATTTTTTATTTGTTGGATAATTCGGACTATATAAAAGATTTTTATTGCGGATGACCAACTTGCCGTCTTTCACCCACTCTTCCCCTCTTTCCTGCAAATGTCCGGCCATCGCTTTCCGCATCTTTTCCAATGTCTTTCCGGAAGCCTTGGCTTTTGACAAATCATGCAATTCGTATGGGTCTTTTGACAAATCGAACAATTGTTCCTCACCTGTACGGAAAAACCAGATATACTTTATTTTCCCATCCGTCAAAGCACACCAATAATTATCCGCCCAATAAGCGGTGGAATGTTCTATATCAATATATTCACGCCAGGGAGCTTTCCCTTTTTCCAATAAAGGAAGTAAAGACAGACCGTCTATTTCTTCCGGAATCCGGCAGCCGTTCAATGCCAGAAAAGTAGGAAGCAAGTCGCGTAACTCCACCGGAGCCTCTATTTTTTCACCGGGCTTCAGGCTACTTTTCATGTTTTCGGGTAACTTTATAATAAAAGGAATAGCTGCCGAACCTTCATAAGCATACGTTTTACGCCACAAATGATGATCTCCCAACATATCGCCATGATCGGCAACAAAGCATATCAGCGCATTGTCATACATTCCTTTCTTTTTCAGTTCATCCACAATGCGCCCTACCTGCTCATCAATAAAAGTAACCGAAGCGTAATAATACTTACGGGAATTCCGGGCATATTCCACTCCATAGTTTCCTACAGCCGCTTCTAGGATTTTTTTCGGGATGAGTATCTATGCCAGATCTTTACACCAGTCACCTACAACGGGAGCGGGTATTTTTTCTGCCCTCATACTTATCCACTATTCGCCGGGGAGGATCATACGGACTATGCGGACGGGCAAAAGACACTTTCAAAAACAAAGGCCGTTCAGAAGAATAACCTTTTATCGCCTCCACCGCCCTGTCTCCTGTCCATACGGTAGGATGCAAGCGCTCGGGCAAAGCATACGCTTTCGCTCCGTGGGCATTCCACTCCACCCCTGTACTGTCGGGATTCAGGCCGAAAGCCTGCGTATTGAACCATTTACGATAATCACTCATAAAATAAGGAGACTCCACACGTCCGCTTTCATCCAGAATAGTCGCTTCGAATCCATGCAACACATTCTGCGGATGCCAATGCATCTTTCCTATTCCCAATGTGTGATAGCCCAAGTCTTTCAACATCTGCGGCATTTCATAAGGATAATGCTCTGCCACCTGTCCATATCCTAACAAGCCATGATGCCAGGGAGACATACCCGTCAGCATACCCGCACGTGCCGGAGTACTGCTTGGAGCAGCCGTATAGGCATTACAAAACAAATGCCCATCGGCTGCCAAGCGATCCACATTTGGAGAAATCACAGCTTCATTTCCCGCACATCCCAATGCATCCCAACGTTGTTGGTCAGTCATTATCAAGATGATATGCGGTTGCTTTTTTCCGGTTGTGCAGCCTGTCCGGACATAGCGGACAAACCAAGGCTACCGGCCATACACCATCCTACATAGTTATACTTTTTCATTACTTATCAGTTTTTAGAAAATAAAATGTCCAATTCCGCTACCCCCCATGCTCTTTTGACCATCCACTGTTGACAAGGCATGGAAACGGATGTAGCGTCCTTTATGCGTCTGCCGGAAAATTACCTGCTGTTCTACAGGATTGTTCTGAATATTGGCAAACTCTCCACGGGCTGCCTCTTCCCATCGGATTCCATCCAAAGAGATCTCAATCATATATTTTACAACAATTCCATTAGCCCATCGTGCCTGATCAGGCAGATAGCTTATACCGGTCATTTCCTTTGCTGATTGCAAGTCAACCTCAAGCACATCTTTTCCAACCCAAGTTGTATGCTGGTTTTCATCAAAAACAAGCATACCGGCTTTATCAGGCAAGGTACTCCAATGAGCCTTACTGCCGGTAAAAGTACGCGTAGCAGTTGTTGACTTTTTCTTTCCATCCACTGCTATCGCTTTAATAATCCGATCACCGTCTGCCGGAACAGGCGACTGGTAACGAGGGCTTACACCAGGTTGTGGCTCTTTACCATCTGTAGTATAATAGATAGAAGCATCCTTATTGCTGCATACCAACTTCACCTCTCCATTCTTATTTCTGGTAATCACAGGAGCATCCAGCGGAGTTTCCGCTTTAAAGACCTGTATTTCTGCCAGACAAGGTGCCTCCCATGCATCTGTTATCCGTATTCGCAGACGTGAAGCAGTGACTTCGGGAAAACGCAGAATCCGTTTATAACCGATAGTAGTCTGTTCATCCAATTTCTGCCAATTCCCATTATCAAAATATTCTACAACAAACTGCTTTACTCTTTGCCCTTTCTCAATAAACTCTTGCAATAACAAACGGTTGAAAGTTAATTCTTTTCCAAAATCCACTTCCAGTACAGGCGTTTTTGTATCAGCTTCCCAATATGTACCTCGGTTGCCATCCAAAGTATATTTCAACTTCTTACGGTTCTTGCCCGTTACTTTCATTTTCTGATTAACGAGATTCTTCTTTAGTTCAGAGGTATATCGCCGATACCATTCTACCAAACGCAAGGAATCCTGCTCAGGAATCAATCCTTCTTGATTGGGGGTCAGATTAAGCAATAACAAACTGTTACGTCCCACACTCTCATAATAAATGTCAGTCAATTGGGACAATGATTTCAGTTTATGGTCTTCCGAAGCATGATAATACCAACCGGGACGGATGGATACATCAGTTTCTGAAGGAATCCATAACGTACCATCCGCATGTCCGCGCATCCACTGTTTACCATTTGGTATCCCTTTATCATAGAGTTCCAGCTTTCTCACTGTACTCCAATGCTCTTCCAAAGCGTACCCTTCCTCATTGCCTACCCAGCGGATGTTCTGTGCACTTCCACCATGCACCACACAGTTGGGTTGCAATTCATATACCATTTCTGTCAAAGATTCCCATGGATAGTAATCTGCGGTAATCTTTCGGGTATGTAAGGAATCCGTGCTATAATAACCACGTCCCCCGTTGGCGCCGTCAAACCAAAACTCATACAATTCCCCATAATTAGTCAGCAATTCGCGCAACTGATTGCGGAAGTAAGTGATGTATTCCGGTTTTCCATAATCAGGATGGTTACAATCCCAAGGAGAAAGGTACAATCCCACTTTCATCCCATACTCATGGCAAGCATTCACAAATTCGCGTACCAAATCGCCTTTTCCGTTCTTCCATGGAGAATTCTTCACACTGTATTCCGTATAAGCCGACGGCCACAAACAAAACCCGTCATGATGCTTGGCAGTAAGGATCACTCCTTTCAGTCCCGCTTCTTTACAAGTCCGTATCCATTGACGACAGTCTAACTTAGTCGGATTAAAGATGGCAGGGGACTCGTTGCCATATCCCCACTCCATATCCGTATAAGTATTCACGCTAAAATGAACAAATGCCGTTGTTTCCATCTGCTGCCATTGCAATTGTACCGGTGTAGGTACAGGCAAGGTCTGTGCCTTTACCGGAAAGCATAAAACTCCCAGTATGACACTTAATAAGAATGTCTTATTCATTGTCTTTATTTTACAAAGTCTGTATCGTTATATTGGATTTGCAATTTCTTCAACTCCGCCTGCATATCAGCCAATACTTCACTATAAGCAGGATCATTGATTACATTGTGCATCTCGGCAGGGTCTTTTTCCAAGTCATAAAGTTCCCATGCATCAATGTCATTGTAGAAGTGAATCAATTTATAACGGTCTGTACGTACTCCATAGTGACGTTTCACCATGTGTTCGGCAGGATATTCATAAAAATGATAATATAATGATTTACGCCAGCCCGCAGGCTTCTTTCCTTTCAATAAAGGTAACAAAGACTCGCCTTGAATATCTTCGGGTACTTTTACACCTGCCAGTTCCAGGAAAGTAGGTGCATAGTCTATATTCTGTACCATTTCAGTTATATCACCTTTCCTGTCAAATCCTTTCGGCAAACGCATTATCAACGGAGTACGCATGGATTCCTCATACATGAAACGCTTGTCAAACCATCCGTGCTCTCCCATATAAAATCCTTGGTCTGATGTATAGACGACTAATGTATTATCCAGCAACCCGTTTTCTTCCAGATAATTGAGCACACGTCCTACATTATCATCCAGTGATTTGACTGTTTTCATATAGTCGCGCATATAACGTTGGAATTTCCAATTAGCCAAATCCTTTCCTTGCGGATTCTTCTGATAAAAATCATCGATCACAGGACCGTAGAATGCATCCCACGCGGCACGCTGTCTTTCGTCCATACGTCCGATAAAGCTTTCATACAATGATTTCAAACGGGATTCCTTGTCAGGGCGGAGCATCTTCAGATCATATATCATATCCATATCTTTCACAATACTCATCTCCTGAGCCGCAGCTGCGGAACGACCCTCATAATCGTCAAAGAAATTATCGGGTAAAGCAAATTCTTTATCTTCGTATAAGGCCAGATTACAGGTATCCGCCATCCAATTACGATGAATAGCCTTATGATGAATAAGCAGACAGAAAGGTTTTTCTTTATCGCGCTTATTTTCCATCCAGTCTATGGCATCATCGGTAATCAGATTAGTGATGTACCCATGTCTCTGAATGGTATCATTGGTTTGTGTGATGAAATCCGGATTATAATAATCACCTTGTCCGGGAACTATCTCCCAATAAGTAAAGCCTGTCGGCAAACTTTCCAAATGCCATTTCCCAATTAATGCAGTCTGATAACCCGCTTTCTGCAATAGTTTCGGAAAAGTTTGCTGCGATGAATCAAATACGCAGGTAGAGTTATCATAGAATTTATTCTCACAACTATGTTTGCCCGTAAGCATACAAGCACGACTAGGGCCACTCAGAGAGTTTGCGACAAAACTGTTTGTAAAACGTACCCCCTCATTGGCTATCCGATCCAAATTGGGTGTATCCATATAACGTTTGTCATAGCAACTCATCATTTGAGCTGTATGATCGTCCGTCATAATATAAACAATGTTCAAAGGTTTTTGCTCTTCTTTCTGTTTGCCCGTGGCACATGAAGTCAAAGAAGCTACAGCTGCCGCACCGGTCAGCGAGTAGAGAATTCCGGATGGTAGATTGTTCATCATAAGTAGTTTTTCTATTAGGGATTAATTAGTGGTGCAAATATAAAGAGTTTTAACAGTCCGTCGAGTTCAAAAACAACTATGATTCTTCTGAAAACGTCTAATAATAGGATAGAAAAGACATAAATAGACGTTTTTGAACATCCGATAGACAAAATCGGAAGCCTCTAACTAACAAGTCTTAGCTGAAATTTGTATATTTGCAGACATGAAAAACCTCCCGAAAACCGGGACATCACCCGATAAAAACGAATCTGTTTCACCACAGAGTAACACGGAGTCTCACAGAGAATCTTTTCTCTCTTAAACGTCTATAACGAGAAATAAACCTCCGTGAAACTCAGTGCTACTCTGTGGTGAATTCAAAATCTAACTCAAATGAACTAAATACCAACCTAATCAACAAACACTTTTATGAATCAAAAATTATTGTTCAGTAGCGCGTTGCTTGTCGGCATAGCAGGAACACAACAGGCGCTTGCAACAAAAAAAAGAAGTCCAGGATCAAAAGAGACCCAACGTCGTTTTCATCCTGGCCGACGACCTCGGATTCGGTGACCTCAGTTGTTACGGACAAGAGAAGTTCGAAACTCCCAACATAGACAAGTTGGCTCAGGAAGGAATGCGCTTCACCCAGTGTTATTCGGGTACCACCGTCAGCGCCCCTTCACGCTCTTGCCTGCTGACCGGTACCCACAGTGGACATACGGCCATTCGTAGGAAATGT
>ENA-OQNF01000108-OQNF01000108.1-human-gut-metagenome-genome-assembly--contig:-NODE-108-length-12785-cov-2.104914_pt1 | contig 12785 bp, 7 predicted proteins | sample MGYA00242628_ERZ504878 | MGnify/ENA primary metagenome ERZ504878 (study PRJEB26092, sample SAMD00036383) | human gut metagenome | host: Homo sapiens | study: EMG produced TPA metagenomics assembly of... | reverse complement strand
CCCTTTTTTACTACAAAATAGGAAACCCAATCACAATTGAATAAACGAAATCTATTGAAGAATCTTCCAGACTGCCACCTAATCCTATTTTTAGTCCTATTCAAATCCTCTTAATCCGTATTTTCATCACCCCAATTCCGTATTCAGGTATTGTTTTCCCGACTTGGGTAAATTAGACCGAAAGATGCATTTTTTATTCTATACTTTTGTCGCTGTTAATATAACATATTAAGAGATATACGCATGAGAATAAAAGTATTTTTATGGATGTCCACAGTGTTTACACTGTTGGTTTCCTGCACTGGCAAGAATGAACAAGTACGGTCGGGAATGATTGTCAAAAACTGAAAAAACAGTTCAATATTCCGGTGGGAATGGAAAGGAATATGCTTTCATCTCCCGGCCATACCGTACTTCGGAATTATCCTTCCGAGTAGGTGGTCCGATAGACCGCTTCGATGTATATTCCGGTAACTATTATTCGCAAGGAAGCATTATCGCCGAGATTGATCCTCGAGACTTTCGCATACGCAAAGAACGGACTAAAGCCATATATGAACAGATGAAAACGGAATTTGACAGAATACAGAAATTGTATGAAAAGAACAATATTTCTGCCAGCCAATATGAAAAGACAAAGGCCGATTATACTACGGCCAAGACCTCCTTTGACATGGCTTCGAACGAACTGGAGGATTCACGTCTCATAGCTCCCTTCAATGGATATGTGGGCGAAGTATATATAGAGAAGTTCCAAGATGTAAAAGCTGCACAGCCTGTCTTGTCGCTGATAGACATTGACCGTCTCCGCATCGAAACATACGTGACACAAGAAGTGGCAGCCGCAGCCCGGTCGCTTGATTCGGTGAAAGTGTGTTTCGACATGTATCCCGACAAAGTTTATAAGGCGGCAGTAATTGAAGTATCCAAAGGCACTACCCGTAATAATCTTTCCTACCTGCTAACCGCACTATTACCCAATCCGGACAGAAAGCTGCTGGCCGGAATGTCAGGCAAGGTATATATGGATATTCCCACAGATCAGAAAGCAGGTGTAGTTATCCCACAGTATGCCTTATGCCACCGTCCCGAAGTGGGTGACTTTGTGTGGGTAACCAACGAAAGTACTTCCAGAGTAAGTCTGCGCAAGGTGACAAAAGGCGATTTACTGCCCAGTGGCAAGGTACTTATAACCAAAGGACTTTCCGCCGATGAGACTATTGCAACAAGCGGTTTGCGTTTCCTTTCGGACGGCATGGAAGTTGAGATCTCCTCTAAAAAATAAACCTATGAAGTTCGTAAAATATTTCTTGCAGAAAAGATCCGTCACCATTTTACTACTGGCGCTGGTACTGGCAGGTGGATTGTTTTCCTATATCAAAAATGGGAAAACTGGAAGATGCGCCTTTTTACTATTAAGCAGGCATTGGTACTGACTCCTTATCCGGGAGCTTCCCCATCGGAAGTACAGACGCAAGTAACCGACATTTTGGAAGAAGCCATACAATCCATGGGTGAACTGTATTACCTGAAAACGGAAAATCGTGCAGGTCTTTCCAAGATTACCGTTTATGTAAAAAAAGAGATTCGTGCAGATGAGATGCAACAGCTTTGGGACAAGTTGCGTCGTAAAGTGAATGACGTACAGGGGAAATTACCCGCCGGAGCAGGTGCCTCCATTGTCAACGATGACTTCGGCGATGTGCTGGGTCGTTTTTACGGGCTTACCGGAAGCGGACACAGCTACCGCGAACTTGAAGATGAAGCCAAACTGAATAAAGAATGAAATTCTGAAAGTAAAGGATGTTGCCAAAGTAGAGATTTACGGAACACAGACACCTACGATAGACATTTCCGTAAGTCCCTCCGTCATGGCCCGTAGCGGCATCACGATGGCCGACATCGCCCGCGCATTCGAGGCTCAGAACAAAGTTGTGGATGCCGGCGGCATAGACGTCGGTTCCAACCGCCTGCGTATCGAGTCCACCGGAAATTTCTATTCGCTGGACGACATACGCAACCTTACAATCGTATCGCGCACCGGAGAGCATTTCCGGCTCGCGGACATTACCCGGATTGAAGAAAGCTACCAGACCCCGGCAAGCAACCTGATGCGCATCAACGGACAACCCGCTGTCGGCATCGCCATTTCCACCGTTCCCACCGGAAATGTGGTCGATATGGCAGCCGCCGTCAAGGAATCGCTCCAACAGATGTCGGGCAGCATGCCCGAAGGCTTCGAACTTGTAACCCTGTACGACCAGGGCTACGAATCGGCAGTCGCCAACCAGGGTTTTATCCTCAACCTCATCATATCCGTACTTACCGTAGTGGCAATCCTGCTCTTTTTTATCGGTTTCAAAAACGGATTGCTGATAGGCAGCGGACTGGTATTCTCCATTTTTGCCACCCTGATAGTGATGTTATGCACCGACATCGCACTTCAACGCATGTCATTGGCTGCTATCATCATTGCCATGGGAATGCTGGTGGATAATGCCATTGTGGTGACAGATAATGCGCAAATAGGTATCAAGCGCGGAAAATCACGTTATCAGTCATTGATAGAGGGGGCCATCAAGCCGCAGTGGGCATTGCTGGGCGCTACTTTTATTGCTATCTGCTCTTTCTTGCCTTTGTATCTGGCACCGGCATCCGTGGCTGAGATTGTGAAACCGCTATTTGTTGTATTGGCTGTGTCACTGGGATTGAGTTGGATTCTGGCTTTGTGCCAGACTACGACTTTTGGTAATTTTATTTTGAAAGAAGCTGTTCCCGGCGGTGCAATGAAAGATCCGTATGATACTAAACTCTATCATAAATTCGAGAAGTTTCTGACCTTGCTGATTAAACGCCGTTTTGTGACATTGACCACCGTCTTTGTGACTTTGGTGCTTTCTTTGGTTATTATGGCTGTTATGCCTCAGAGTTTTTTTCCGAAAATGAATAAGCCTTATTTTCGTGCTGATCTGGTATTCCCTGAGGGATTCAGTATTCATGCGGTAGATCAGGATGTGATGAAGGTGGAGGGTTATTTGAAGAATCATGAGAAAGTTAAATCATATTCGGTGACATTGGGTGGTACTCCGTTGCGTTACTATTTGGCAAGTTCTTCTTTTGGACCGAAGTCTAACTATGCTAATGTGATGGTGGAAACTAAAGACCCCGAAGATGCAGCCGAAGTAGAACAGCAGTTTTATGAGCACATGACCCAGAATTTTCCCAATATCATTACCCGTTCGGCACTTTTTGCTTTGTCTCCGGTGCCTGAAGCTGCTATTGAGATCGGTTTTATCGGTGAGAATCCCGATACATTGACCGCATTGGTTGAAAGGGCGAAGAAAATAGCCCGCCAGTGTGATATGGTGACGGATATCCGTTCTAATTGGGGAGATAAGGTGCCTGTGTGGAAACCGATGTTCTCTCAACAGAAAGGTTTACGCTTGGGAATTACCCGTCAGCAGGTTGCTAATTCATTCCGTACGGCTACCAATGGTTTGCCTTTGGGAGAATATCGTGAGGGGGATGTTTCCTTGCCTATTCTGTTGAAAGATGAGGATGTGGAAAAAATGAACTTGAATGATGTGAAAAGTGTGCCTGTATTCAGTACGAAAGGAAATTCCGTGAAAGTGGAACAGGTGATCGATAATTTTGCTTTGGGTTATGATTATAATGTAGTCCGCCGCTTTAACCGCGAGCGTTGTATGATGATGCAATGTGAACCTAAACGTGGAGCCAATACGATGGCTGCGTTTAAACAGGTGCTCACTGCCGTACAAGAGCAGATGCGGTTGCCCGAAGGGTATAAAATGAAATATTTCGGCGAGCAGGAAACACAGGATGTGAGTAACGCTGCATTGGCGAAGAATATTCCGCTGACCTTCCTGTTGATTTATGTGGTTCTGCTGTTTCTTTTCCCCAGCAACTACCGCAAGCCGGTATTGATTATGCTTATGTTGCCGCTGGTGTTTATTGGTGTGGTATGGGGATTGCTTTTGTTTGGTAAGTCATTGGACTTCTTTGCCATCCTCGGTCTGTTGGGATTGATTGGTATGAATATCAAGAACGCCATTGTGCTGGTCGATGAAATCGGACTTCAGTTGAAGGATGGAAAGGGTGCTGTGCCTGCCGTGGTCGAGGCTACCAAGACACGTATCGTTCCGGTGACCATGGCTTCCGGAACTACTATTCTGGGTATGCTTCCATTGTTGGGCGATGCCATGTTTGCAGGTATGGCGGCTACCATTATGGGTGGTTTGTTCGTATCAACGGTACTGACCATTTTTGTTCTTCCGGTAACTTATTGTATTTTCTTTAAAATCAGAGCAGACAGATAATGAAAACTAAGATGATCTATATTATAAGTATGGCTTGTATGACCGGTACACTTTCGGCTCAGACTGTCGTGGATTATTCTACCTTTGAACAAAAGGTACTGGATTATAGCCAAACCTTAAAACAGAGTGTGGCGCAACGTACAGCTATGCAGAAGGCTATGAAAGCGGCAAAAACCGCTTTCTTTCCGGCTGTTGATGCAACGGGAAGCTATCAGTATCGTATTAACAAATACGAGATGGATTTTGGCGGAATGGCTGTTCCTATGGAGCACGATTCATACAGTGCCGAAGTAGGGGTATCACAACCTATTTATGCCGGTGGCAGTATCTATCACAATTATAAGGCTTCCCAAATACAAACTCAGATGGCGGATAAGTCGGTGGATTTGACAACGGATAATATTATCTATGCCGCTGAAGCCAGTTATTGGGGAACAGCCGCACAAAAAGAAATGTATGAAACGATGTGCCAGTATGTACAGATTATTGAGCAGTTGACCAAAGTGCTGCAAGATAAGTACGATGATGGCTATATCAGCAAGACGGATCTCATTCAGATGCAGACTCGTTTGAAAGAGGCTGAATTGCAACGTTCCAGCAGCTATCAGTCTTATCAGGTCGCCTTGCAGAATATGAATGTACTGATGGGATTGGAACCGCTGGCTGAAATGGATTTGACGGATTCTATTTCTACCATATTGCCTATGCCTGCCTTTGTTGGAGCGGAAACAGCCTTGAATGTGCGTCCCGATTATGCTATCTCCCAATTGGATGTGGATTATCAGAAAAGACAGGTAAGTCTGGCTGCCGCCAAGTACAACCCTTCTCTTTCTATCGGTTTTAAAGAGACATGGGGAACACAGATGTTGAACATTTCGGGCGAAACTATGTTTAATAGTAATGTGTATGCCTCTATTAAATTGCCGATTTTCCATTGGGGAGCCCGCTTTAAATCGACGGCTGCACAGAAGGCTATTTTATTGGGCAAGCAGTATGCATTGCAAGATAAGCAAGACCAAATAAGCAAAGAAGTGGCGAAGGCGTGGACTAGTCTGACAGAGAATACCCGTCAGATAAGTATTGCCGAGGAGAACTGCAAACTGGCAGAAGAGAATTTGGATTTGAACACTTTTAGTTATACTGAAGGTAAGTTGACTATTTTGGATGTGCTTTCTGCACAGCTGACATGGATACAGGCATATACAAACCTTATCCAATCTTATTATGAGCAGAAGATTGCGTTGGCTGATTACAGAAAAGCGACCGGTATAAGGTATTTAGGACAGAAATAGGTAAATTCAGACCAGATTCTTATTATAAAAAAAGTCACAATAAAGCAGGTTTGGCTATCTTTGTATCCCAATCTGCTTTATTTGTTTTTATCAGTTTATGTTTACTGTAAAGCTTGTTTTAACAGTGGAAAAAATAACAGGTTACAATGAAGAAAATATCATTTTTGATCGTAATCTTTATATGTATGGCAGATGCGGCTTTGGCAGTCACGCAAGAGGGCGGTCTGTTTTATTTGCCTGAAGATACGACAATGCAACACAAAGACAGCACAGTACAGAAAAGGACTTTTTTCAAAAGATTTCTGGACTATTTTAATGATGCTAATAAAGATAAGAATCATAAGAAATTTGATTTTAGTATTATTGGCGGACCACATTACAGTACGGATACCAAACTGGGGCTTGGACTGGTGGCAGCGGGGCTTTATCGTGCTGATAGAAGTGACATGCTTCTTCCCCCGTCAATGTATCTTTATTTGGAGATGTTTCCACTGTTGGCTTCTATATGTTGGGGATACGCGGAACTCATATCTTTCCGCAGGACAAATACCGGCTGGATTATACTCTTTATTTTTATTCCTTTCCTTCCAAGTTTTGGGGAATAGGGTACGATATGGGTAATGTAGATGCCAATGAATCTGATTTAGATCGCTGGCAAGCACAAATTAAAGCTAGTTTTTTGTTTCGGATAGCGGATAATTTATATATAGGTCCTATGGCATCTTATGATTATGTGCATGGTAAGAATATGGAACGCCCCGGATTACTGGAGGGAATGAACCTTACTACTGCTAATTATGGAGTGGGCCTTTCTTTGGCATATGATTCGCGCGATGTGTTGACTAATCCCCATAAGGGATATTATTTGAATATTACCCAATGTTTCCGTCTTAAGTTTTTAGGAAACGATTATGCATTCAGTACTACGGATTTGCGTACCAGTTATTATCATCCTGTATGGGAAGGAGGATTGTTGGCAGGAGAATTACGCGGTACTTTTAATTTCGGTAATCCGTCGTGGGCTATGATGGCGCTGTTGGGAAATTCGTATTCCATGCGTGGTTATTACGAAGGGCGCTATCGTGACAAGCATAAAATAGAGGGGCAGGTGGAATTGCGTCAGCATGTATGGAAACGTAATGGTGTTGTAGTTTGGATAGGGGCCGGAACTGTATTCAATAAGTTCAGTGCTTTGCGCATGGACAGAGTGTTGCCTAATTATGGAATAGGTTATCGTTGGGAGTTTAAAAAGAATGTAAATGTTCGTCTGGACTATGGATTTGGAAAAAATGGACAGTCTGGTTTTATTTTTAATATAAATGAAGCATTTTAAAGAATTTATTCAGTGGTGTTGTGAGCCACAACGATTGTTCGTTCTGTTCATCGTTGTCTTGGCCATTCCCAATGTGGCATTGTTTTTTACAGAACAACAAATGACACTTTTGGCACGTATTTGTAATGTCATTCTGCCGGTATCGGTTTATTGGTTGATTATGACATTGGGGCGTAAACCTGGAAAGACTATTTGGATCTTATTTCCGTTTGTTTTCTTTGCGGCATTCCAATTGGTATTGCTATACCTGTTCGGGCGTTCTATCATTGCAGTAGATATGTTCCTGAATCTGACAACTACTAATTCCGGGGAGGTGATGGAACTGTTGGATAATTTACTGCCGGCTGTAATTGGTGTTTTTGTTGTTTACATTCCTGCTTTGGTCTTGGGAGGTTTCTCATGGGCCCGAGGTAATCAGTTGGAATATTCTTTTATTCGTTCTCAACGTAAGTATGCCTTGGCAGGCATTGTTGCAGGAGTGTTATTGACTGTTATCTGCTATGCGACGCAACGTGATTATCAAGTAAAGATTGAAATGTATCCGGCTAATGTATGTTATAATTTAGTATTGGCTGCAGAACGTGCGGGCGAAACTGCCGGATATGCGGAAACTTCAAGGGATTTTACTTTTAATGCCAGTGCCGCACATGATAAAGACAGCCGGGAAGTTTATGTCTTGGTGATAGGGGAAACGGCCCGTGCCTGTAATTTCGGACTTTATGGTTATGAAAGGAATACCACTCCATTACTTGATAAAATGGAGGGGTTGGTAACTTTCACGGATGTGCTTACCCAGTCTAATACTACTCATAAAAGTGTGCCTATGTTGCTTTCGGCAGCTTCGGCTGAGGATTATGACTGTCTTTATAGACAGAAAGGAATCATTACCGCTTTCAAGGAGGCAGGATTTCATACAGCCTTTTTTTCGAACCAGCTTCCTAACCATTCTTTTATTGATTTTTTGGGGATGGAGGCAGATGATTGGAAGTTTATCAAGAAAGACACTCCGAAAGGAGCCAATATTTCGGATGACGAACTATTGTTTCTAGTAGAAGAGGAGCTAAAGGCAGGTCATCAAAAATTATTATCGTGCTGCATGCCTATGGATCACATTTTAATTATAAAGAACGTTATCCCGAATCCATGTCTGTCTTTAAACCGGATAATCTGACAGACGCCAAAATATGAGAATAAAGAGTATTTGATGAATGCATACGATAACACTATCCGTTATACAGATGGTTTTTCTGGCTTCTTTGATCACTTTATTGCAGAAAATGAACTCTTTTTCGGCTATGCTTTATACTTCGGATCATGGAGAGGATATTTTTGATGATAATCGAAAATTATTTTTACATGCATCCCCGGTCCCGTCTTATTATCAACTGCATGTACCATTTTTAATTTGGTTGTCCAAAGCATATAGAGAAGAGAATGTGGAAGTACATGAAGCTATATTGCAGAACCGTGAAAAACCGGTAGCAGGAAATGCTTCTGTGTTTCATACCATGCTGAATTTGGCAGGGATACAGACACCTTATAGGGCAGATAGCCTATCGGTAGCAAATAGACAATATCTCATTCGTCCGCGTTATTATCTTAATGATCATAATCTTCCTAAGTCATTGGATAAGATAGGATTAAAAAAGGAAGACATAGAACAGTTCAGACGAAATAATCTTGTTTATCCTTGATGTGAAAAAGATTTAAAATGGTTGGAGAATTATAATAGAATTACGTATTAATGATTAATTTCGCACAGCTTTGTTATTGTATTTATTACGAAAACTATTATAATTCTTTTATTATGAAAAACAAGAAAAACAATTTCTATCTGATGGGAGTGGTGTTTATAGCCATTCTCGGCGGTTTACTTTTCGGTTATGATACAGCTGTTATTTCGGGAGCGGAGCAGGCTCTGCAAAAACATTTGGGATTAGATGCTTTCTGGCATGGCGTGACTGCTTCCAGTGCATTGATAGGTTGTGTCATTGGTAGTGCTTTTTCCGGTTATTTTGCTTCGGGGTTAGGACGTCGTAATTCGTTGCGTCTGGCTGCTTTATTGTTCTTTCTGTCTGCTTTAGGCTCTTATTATCCCGAATTTTTATTTTTCTCTAAAGGAGATACTTCGTTTGCATTGATCCTTGCTTTTAACTTTTATCGTATCATCGGGGGGATCGGTGTAGGACTTGCCTCTGCTGTTTGTCCGATGTACATTGCCGAAATTGCTCCTTCCGAAATTCGTGGTAAATTGGTTTCTTGTAATCAGTTTGCTATTATTTTTGGCATGTTGGTAGTCTATTTTGTGAATTATATGATTAAAGATGGTATGCCGGATGAAGTGCTTGTTTCCGATGGTTGGAGATATATGTTTGGTTCAGAAGCGGTTCCGGCTGCATTATTTGGCATTTTATTGTTTTTGGTTCCTGAAACTCCGCGCTATTTGGCTATGACCCATCAGGATGATAAAGCGTTTTCTGTACTTGAAAAAGTAAATGGAACAGATAAGGCTAAAACTATTTTGTCTGAAATAAAGGCTGTGACTTCCGAGAAAACAGAGAAACTGCTTACATACGGGTTGACAGTTATTGTAGTCGGTATCTTGCTTTCTGTATTTCAGCAAGCTATCGGTATTAATGCTGTGCTTTATTATGCACCGCGTATTTTTGAGAAAATCGGTGGCGGTGGTGATGGTATGATGCAGACTGTGGTAATGGGGGTAGTTAATATTCTCTTTACATTGGTTGCTATCTTTACCGTAGAGAAGATGGGACGTAAACCCTTGTTGATTGTTGGTTCTATTGGTATGGCTGTAGGTGCATTCTGTGTTGCATTTTGTGATGAGTTTCAGGTGGGAGGTATTCTTCCTGTTCTTTCCATCATTGTTTATGCTGCATTTTTTATGATGTCATGGGGACCTATCTGCTGGGTGTTGATTGCAGAGATATTTCCGAATACTATCCGCGGCAAGGCAGTGGCTATCGCTGTAGCTTTCCAATGGATATTCAATTATCTGGTCTCTTCCACTTTTCCTGCCATGTATGAATTCAGTCCGGTGTTTGCCTATGGGCTTTATGGCGTGATTTGTGTGCTTGCAGCGCTGTTTGTATGGAAGATGGTTCCTGAAACAAAAGGAAAGACTTTGGAAGATATGACTCGTCTTTGGAAAAAAAGAGCGAAGGAGGCTTGAGAATCTTTCTTCTGATCAAGAACTATTTCATATTGTTTCCTTTTGATAATATCGTCCGACGGATATAAAGCGTATGTCTTATATTCATCGGATGATCGCTTTATAAAGGTTGGATGAGCCATCTTTGTCTTGGACGGATGTGAATAGAGCAAGAAAAAAGACAGGCATGCGAAAATATTTTCGCATCTGTCTTTTTCTTTTTATCAGGATGGGATTGTTTTATTTCTTTTCCCCTATTGTTTTCAGCATTTCTTGTACGGCTGCTTCCAACTGCTGGTCTTCACCTGCCAATGCCTTTTCTGGAGTATTATAAACTTCAATGTCTGGAGAAAGTTGGTGATTTTCTGCATATTGTCCACGCATATCCATGCAACCCACCTGAGGAATACCGAACACAATGCTCGGATCGATTTGGTTTTCCCACCATACGGCAGTCATTGTGCCCGGAACCGGTGCGCCAATCAGTTTGCCTATCTTTAATTCCTTGTAAACCCATGGGAAGCCATGTGCGTTACTGTAATTGTCCTCGCATACCAATACGCAGGATGGCTTGAGCCATTTATTGAATGGGTCGCTGCCTATGTATTGTCCGCGTGGAACGAAACGCTGATATTCCTTGCCGCTTAATAAAGTGGCCAAGTCATCATGTAGCCAGCCGCCTCCATTGTGGCGTGTGTCTACAATAATAGCTTCTTTGTTGCGGCAGCGTCCCAATACTTCACTATATACTTCGCGGAAACTTTGACTGTCCATACCTTTTACGTGTACATAGCCTATGCGGCCTTCGGATAATTTATCGACTATATTGCGGCAACGTTCTACCCAACGTTTATACAGCAAGTTACTTTGTTCGCCCGTGCTGATAGCTTTGATGGTGATATCAAAACGTTTGCCGGTAGCCGGATTATATATGGCCAGTAACACTTTTCTTCCGGCTTTGCCTTCCAGTAGCGGGAAGTAGTCTTGTCCTTTTACGATAGGTTTGCCGTCAATTTTCTCGATGATGCAACCAGGAGTAACATCCGTTTTTTTCACGGCAAATGGACCTTTTGCTAATATTTCTTTAATTTTTAGCCCGTCACCATCATAAGTTTCGTCATAGAATGCTCCTAGGGTCGCTGTGGATAGTGTAGGACCGTTTGAGTAGTAACGTGCTCCGGTGTGTGAACCGTTTAACTCACCCAGCATTTCACTTAGCATTTCCTGAAAATCATAATTGTTATTGATGTATGGAAGAAAGCGTGCGTATGCTTCGTGATAGCCTTTCCAATCTACTCCGTGCAGATCTTTTACGTAGAATTTATCTTCTACTTGTTGCCATACATGATCGAAAATATATTCGCGTTCACCATAGGGTTGGTAGTCGAAGAAAGCTTCGAATTCTACAGGTTTGGTTTCACCACTGCTGACAGTAACTTTCTTGATACCACCTTGGCTGCAAAGGAACAGATTCTCGCCTTTCTTATCAGGAAGCAGGGCTCCGCCACCGACTTTTTTCATGACGATTTTAGTCTTGTTTTCTTTAAGATCGTGTTCCCATAAATCATATCCGCTTTCGAAGGCTGCTTGATAATATAGTTTGTCACCCTTCGGAGTTAATACAGCATCTCCCAATCGTGAAGAATTTACAGTTAGACGAATCACACGGTCACGGCTGTTTTCAAGGTCGAAAACCAGTGGTTTTACTTCCTTCTTGTCATCTTCTTTCTTGGAGTCTTTCTTTTTATCTTTTTTATTATCAGCCTTCTTTTTCTCTTCACTCTTCTCTTTGTCTTTCTTTTCTGATTCCTCCAGCAAAGCAAGTTCTTCCTTGCTCATTCTGAAACGGTCGTATGCGTCCAAGTCGAAGAACATGATGTAGATATCCGCTTCAGCGCCCCAGCTTCCGTGGCTGCGGAATCCTGCGCGGTCACTTTCCCAAATCATGGCTTTTCCATCCAATACCCATTTGGCATTGCCGTCACTGTATCCACTTTCGGTCAGATTATGAATTTCTCCGTTGCCAGATGCGTTGACCAGTGCAACATCCTTGTTATTCCATCCGCCAATACCTATGTAGTTGGTAAGAATCCATTTGCTGTCCGGACTCCATTGATACCATTGGTCACCGTCGCTGTATGAATATTCATAGTTGCCATCCATGACGGTTCGTACAGCTTTTGATTTCAGATTCAGAACACGGATGGTAGTACGGTTTTCAAGAAAGGCTACTTCTTTGCCGTCAGGACTGTATTGAGGTTGGAATGAAGTGATATCCGAATTGGTCAGTCTTTCCTCTTTGATATCGGTTGCGTAAGCGAACTGTTTTTCTTCCTTTTTAGCTAGACTGGTTTGATAAATCTGCCATAATCCGTTTCTTTCGGAAGCGTAAACAATACTTCTTCCGTCCGGAGAAAAGTGAATATCGCGTTCCTGTTGCGGAGTATTGGTGATTTGTTTGGTGGTGCTGTATTCTGTTGATGTGACATATACATCTCCGCGTAGTACAAAAGCAATTTCTTTTGCATCGGGTGAAAGGGATATTTCTGTTGCTCCGCTACGCTTAATCTGGCGGATGAGATCTTTGTCGTTCTTGTCGGTGACAATGGAAATCTGAACTTTTTGCGGAATGGCACCTTCTTTTACCGTGTAGA
>ENA-OQNF01000105-OQNF01000105.1-human-gut-metagenome-genome-assembly--contig:-NODE-105-length-13169-cov-5.244211_pt1 | contig 13169 bp, 9 predicted proteins | sample MGYA00242628_ERZ504878 | MGnify/ENA primary metagenome ERZ504878 (study PRJEB26092, sample SAMD00036383) | human gut metagenome | host: Homo sapiens | study: EMG produced TPA metagenomics assembly of... | reverse complement strand
TATGACACACTCACACTTGACCCCATTATCATCAAGTACATACATCTTGCCGTTATCAAGATAACGGTCAACCATATCTTCCTGCTCATCTGCTAATAGGAGCAAATCAAGATATTGTTTTTTATTTTCTTTAACTTCAATAATTTTCATCAATCGCACCTACAAATTCTGATTTATCAATCTTTAATATCACATATTATACATCATAAATATGAAAATTTCTACCCGCCATCTGTTGACCTCAAATTTAAAACAGGCGGCTTTTTTTATTTTCAAAAAAGTTGAAAAATTTTTGCTCAGAGGGGGCGCAAAATGCCTCTCCCAGTTCAAACAAGTGAGTGGGAGTGATTCCAAGCTGATTCGTTACTGAACGCAAAATCGCAATCAATATGATGAAGCCCCCGGAAGTTTCGCACTTTCGGGGGCTTCATCATGCTTTCCGCCTTCTAGGCTCGAGCCAGATAACACCCCTCAAGGTGTCGGACGCCTCGTCGCTGCTTACCTCTTTACGTACGGTGTCAGGTTTCCATTGGTTCCGTGTTTTTCGTAGGCATTATGACGTTTGCGAGCGCCACTACCTTTGCCATGTTGGGCCGGACAAGGCCAAGCCGTGTCAGGAAAGCTAAGAACCATCGTGGCTTGACATAGCGGCATCCGCAGAATGATTACGATCCTGTGCAAACGTAGAATGTCCTTCCTCCGTTTTTGCGGAGGAAGGACATTTTCATACCGTTTTCAATATTATTTGCGGATTATCCTGGACAATCATTGCTAGGCCAGCATGCTGGTCCACATGTTTGCGAAATCAGGAAGCGTTTTCGCAGTGGTGGCGATGTTCTTGATTAGAATGCCGTTGATTTTCAGCCCCAGCATCGCGGCGAACGTCGCCATGCGATGGTCCGCATAGGTTTCCATTTCAGCCGGCCTGAGATTCGCTGCCGGCACCGGCGCGATCTCCAGCCCGTCGGGAAGCTCTCGGGCCTCTCCCCCGACTCTGGTGATCTCGTTGACCAATGCTTCCAAGCGGTTCGTCTCATGGCCACGCAGATGACCGATGCCCAGCATGCGCGTCGGAGTATCGGCGAAGACCAGGATCGCGGCCAATGATGGCGCGATCTCACCTGCCGCCGTCAGGTCGAAATCACCTAGGCCGCTGACATGGCCGTCGCCGGTCACTTCGCAGTACCGGACGCCGTCAATCACCGGAAAGCTGATTTCGGCTCCCATACGTTCCAAATATCCCGGAAGCAGGCCTCCGGGTTGCGTGGTGGATTCCGGCCAATGGGGCACGCGCACGGCTCCTCCGGCGATGAGCGCTGCGCCAAGGAACGGGGCGGCATTCGACAGGTCAGGTTCTACCGTCACCGTTTTGGGCAACTGCACGGCTCCCGGCTGCACGGTCCACACGCGGGCGTGTTCGTCGGCGTTGGCGCGCACGCCGGAACCTTGCAGATCGGCCACGGTCATGCGAATATGCGGTAAACTCGGTGTCTTCTCCCCCGTGTGATGCAGTTCCAAACCGCCTGGCACTCGAGAGCCGATGAGCAATAGTCCTGAAATGAACTGCGAGGATCCCGAAGAATCAATGCTGACTACGCTCGGCTCGGCGCGCTGGCTCACCGTTTGAGGTGGAGTGATTGTAAATGGCAGGCGCCCTTCCTCGCCGTGGTATTCGATACATGCCCCCAACTGTTCAAGACCGTCCAACACGGGCTTCATCGGACGCGCGTACGCCTGCTCGTCACCGTCGAAATCCACAGGACCATCCGCGAACATGGCAAGACCGGGCACAAAGCGCATCACTGTTCCCGCAAGACCGCAGAACACCTTCGTACCACCGTGGAACCGGCCGTCGGACGGCGGCGCCACCGTAACCGTGGTGTCGACCTGCTCATCGATTTCGCAGCGCACTCCCAACGAACGCAGCGCGTCCATCATCAGCTCGGTATCGCGCGAGCGCAACAGACCGACCAATCGCACAGGACGATGCCCGAGAGCCGCAAGAATGAGATAACGGTTCGACAGGGATTTGCTGCCCGGCACCACAACGGTGGCGTCAAGCGACTTGCTGGCAAACGGCGCCGGCCAAAGATTCTCTTGAGATGCGTTCATAGGGCTTATCGTATCCAAAACCCGAGGAAAACAACGCTTCAATCTCGCCATACAGCACCCGTATCTTGCTCGAACTCGACAATCAAATGCCATCCATACCATTTCCGTTTGAAAACCCAGGCGGACAGAACTATGCGAATATCACAAAATGCCACGAGGAATTCCCGCGATCGTCGTGTTTGTACCGGAAACCGGGGAAAGGATTTTTCAAACCGTCTGAAACACCTTTGTTTCCAACGGTTTTGGTCGGGCTGACAGGATTTGAACCTGCGACATTCTGCTCCCAAAGCAGACGCGCTACCAAACTGCGCTACAGCCCGTTCACGTTCACACCCCGCGAATCCGCCTCACGGAATCGCATCAAGTGAACACGAGTTTCTATTATAGCGTATGGTTGGACAACGACAGGCTTACAATAGCATTTCGGAAGGGAGAGTGGCATGGGACGTCACCAGCAGGCCGAATCGTCAGGCATCATCTCCTTTGTGACATGCGCCGTTATCGCCTGGTTCGTCATGAACGCATACATGCAGTTCGCCCCGGCCATCTGGCGTGTCACGCAGCGTCTGTTCACCGTCTGCGCGGGAATCGTGGCAGGATGCGGAGTCGTTTCATTCAGTTTGGGTTACGCACGAAAATCACGTTCGCTGACACTCAAACATGGTTGGGCTATTCCGGTCCGTCGTATTTTCGAGATCCTCGCGCTTTCCATGGTGTATGCTTCGACCATTTTCGTCACATCGTTCATGATGTTGTCCATCGTCAACAACATGATGGGCATCCGCACGCTGAAAGGCTATCTGCCGATCCTATGCGCGGCCATCGCAGGCGTTGTAGGCTATATCACTTTCGTGCAGGCGGAACTTATGAATGCCAAAACGATCGCTTCCCTACTGCCGTTTTTCGTGGTGTCTGGCGTGAGTATCGCAGGATTGACGTCCGACGATCCGTACTGGTACAACAATAATTTCTCTCAATTGGGCGACCGTACGACGTTCGCCGCGCGTATGTTCAATTCGACGCTGACGCTCGCGGGCATCTGCATTGTGATCATCAGCTATTTCGCCGTTTCCGAGCTCATCACCACGTATCGTCTGCAATTGCAGTATCTGGATTCCAATGCCATCAATGAGACGCCGAAGCATTTTCGTACGAGGATTCTGCTGCTGTCAATCATGTTGACGTTGGCCGGCATCGCTTTCGTAGGTATCGGCATGTTCCGTTACACACCGCATCCGATTTTGCACAACGTGTTCGCCCGCGGCCTACCATGTTTGATGAGCGTGCTGATGATTGCCCTGCCTTGGCTTGCCCCGCAACTCTCAAAGGTCGTATACGTGGTTTCCGATCTTGCGATTGCGATTGGGGCTTATGCCGGATTCCAATGGCTGAGCGGGCATAACACGCTGACGAATGTGGAGGCGTTGGCCGGCATGATGTTCCTTGGCTGGTTCATCATTTTCTCGCGTCAAATCGCCGCCATCGAAGCGGATCGCGTGCAGACGCAGCTGATACTGGCGCAATCTGAGAGACCACGCTCCGTCGAGGATCTTGCGGAAGTCAGCGAAACTGTTCCCGACACAGTTTCGAGGCTCGCCGCACAAGTCTGATGCAAGGCTGACCGGCAACCGCCGGATTTCAACATATACATACCAGTGGGGTGGAGCCATCGCATTGGCGACGACTCCACCCCACTGGATTCTGACGGCATAACGCGAGTGCGCCGTCAGAAGTTGTAGTGCTTGTTGGACGGCTTCTTGTCGCTCATCAACAGCAGGAAGCTTCTTGATTGCGCAGTAATCGCAAAACCGGCCTCATAATTGAGTTCTGGCCCCTTTGGATTATGCGTGTCGACAATTAAGCGCCATTTCTTGCCATATTGCTCATCGGGCAGGGTGAACATGATCGGCTCGTAATGCGCGTTGAAAATCAGAATGAAATCATTGTCGACCATCTGATTGCCGTACCAGTCGGTTTCCGGAATATCGGAACCGTTCAGATAGATCATCACAGTGAAGGCGTGTGTGTTTGACCAATCGTCCATATCCATAATGGAGCCGGTATGATCCATCCATTCGACCTGCGGAATCGCAGTGCTGTCGTCTCCCTGCTCGCGACCGGAGAAGAAGCGGCGGCGATGCAGCACAGGATGCTCAAGCCTCAAATGGATCAGCTTCGATACGAATTCGAGCAGGTCCTTTTGATCCTCGTCCAGATCCCAGTTCGTCCAGGAGATCGCATTGTCCTGGCAGTAGGCGTTGTTATTGCCCTGCTGGGTGCGCGCCACTTCGTCGCCGCCGCAGATCATCGGAATGCCTTGGCTGAGCAGCAACGTGGCGAACATGTTGCGCATCTGCTGTTGACGAAGCTCGTTAACATCCTTGATGGTCGTAGGACCTTCGACACCGCAGTTCCAAGAACGATTGTTGCTTTCACCGTCCCTGTTGCCTTCGCCGTTGGCCTCATTATGCTTCTCGTTGTAGCTCACCAGATCGTTCATGGTGAAGCCGTCGTGCGCGGTGATGAAGTTCACGGATGCGACCGGTCGGCGGCCATTGACCTGATACAGGTCGGAACTGCCCATGAATCGGCTGGCGAATTCCGGCAACGTGGACGGCTGCGAGCGCCAGAAGTCGCGCACGCAATCGCGGTAGCGGCCGTTCCATTCGGACCAGCTGGACGGGAAGCCGCCCACCTGATAGCCGCCAGAGCCGAGATCCCACGGTTCCGCGATCAGCTTGACGCGGGAGATCACCGGATCCTGTTCGACGATGTCGAAGAAGGCCGACAGTTTGTCGACTTCCTGGAACTGACGGGCCAATGTGGCGGCAAGATCGAATCGGAATCCGTCGACGTGCATTTCGGTGACCCAGTAGCGCAGGCTGTCGGTGATGAGCTGCAGGGCGTGCGGCGAGCGCATCAGCAGCGAGTTGCCGGTGCCTGTGGTGTCGAAGTAGTGTCTGCGGTCGTTGTCGACCAGACGGTAGTAGGCGCCGTTGTCGATGCCCTTGAAGCTGAGGGTTGGTCCACGGTTGTTGCCTTCGGCGGTGTGGTTGTACACCACGTCGAGGATGACTTCCATGCCGGCATGATGGTATGCCTTGACCATGGATTTGAATTCGTTGACCTGTTCGCCGCGTTGTCCGGAGCTGGAATACGCGTTGTGCGGGGCGAAGAAGCCGATGGTGTTGTATCCCCAGTAGTTGCTCAGGCCTTTTTCCTGAAGGAAGCTGTCATTGACGAACTGGTGGATGGGCATGAGCTCGATGGCCGTGACGCCCAGCTTCTTCAGGTATTCGATTACCGAGGGGTACGCCAGACCCGCATAGGTTCCGCGAATGTCCGGCGGCACGTCCATGTTGAGGTTGGTCATGCCGCGTACGTGGGCTTCGTAAATCACGGAATCGTGATATGAGATGTTCGGATGCTGGTCGTTGCCCCAGTCGAAATAGGGGTTCACCACGGCCGCTTTCATGGTATGGGCGGCCGAGTCGAGCGTGTTCATGCTGGTAACGTCATCGGGGCTTCTGAACCAGTACGAGTAGAGGCTCTCATCGCCGTCGATGTTGCCTTCGATGGCTTTAGCGTAGGGGTCAAGCAGCAATTTGTTCGGGTTGCAGCGCAGGCCTTGCGTCGGGTCGTATGGACCGTACACGCGATAGCCGTAACGTTGCCCCGGTTGGATTCCGGGCAGATAGTTGTGCCAGACATAAGAGTTCTGCTCGGTCATTTCGATTCGAGTTTCGTTGTCTTCCTCATCGAAAAGGCAAAGCTCGACTTTTTGTGCCACTTGGGAAAAGAGGGCAAAATTCACGCCGGCGCCGTCATAGCTTGCGCCGAGTGGATACATCGATCCGGGTCTGATTTGCATGATTCAAGTATCTCACGTTTCAGCCCCCAAATCGCAATTTCGTGTTGTTCGGCGATTATTTTTACGATTCGAAAGAACTCTTGCCTGTATTTTGCCGGTTTCGTCGAATTTGCTCGTGAAGAATAGCGATCATGGAATTGGAGGCCGTAATACGGGTGCCGCGCAGCCGCTGCCAGGAGACCCACGCCGATTCGACGTGCTCATCGCCGTCGAAATGACGTTCGACGGGATGCCATGCATGCAGGTGAAGCACCATGATGTTGGCAAGCTCGTCGGTCATGCCTTCGGACGAGTAAAACTGCCCCACATGGTCGAATTCGACACCGTCACGCCCGGCGGGCTCCACACCGGTTTCCTCACGAAGCTCCCGCAGCGCGGCCTCCTCCACGTCCTCTCCCCCGTCGATGAGTCCAGCCGGCAGACCGTAGGCGAAGGCGTCGCAGCCGATACGGTATTCCCGTTCGATCAGATACAGGTCATTCGCGCAATCATGCACCAGCATGACCACGCAAGGCGCGTGACGCATCACCTGACGGCGAATCACCGTTTGCCCTCCGTCACGCATCGGCAATGCGATCCACAGGTCGTCGACGCCGAAAATCGCACCCTGATACACGTGCCTGCTGTCAAGCACCGTGACCATACCGGACATGTCCACGCCATCGCTGGATTCATCCAGCAATACGTCCACCTGGGTTCCGTCTACCGCCTCGTCACACATGACGCGTCACCGTTCCTGCCCGCTCGAAGGAAATACCATATTCCATGGATCGGTATTCATGGAAATCCAACGCACGGCAGGAATGTCGCCGGTCGCTTCCGCAACCGCATGGGGAACGTCTTCCATCGCATACTGGAACCACATGGATTCGATAGCGCTGTGCGGAGTGTTGACGAACGCCGGACGCACACGCCCGTCACCATGGCCCATGGCAACGCCGGAAGCACGCATGGAAGCCTCATAGCGGGCCTGCTCTATGGCGTCCGTCACCGGATGATGCCGCAGATCACTGGTCACATACACGTCGGCACCGGCCGCACGCACCTCATCGAACAAGGAATCACCGGAACCCGGAAGCACCGCCACCGTGCTGACCGGAACGTCCAGATCGCCGCAAACCTGCACGCCAAGCTCGGTGTACGGCAGCGCGCCAGCTACTCGACTGGCGAAATCACGCAACGCCACAGGTTCGGCAAGACGCCCCACACGCCCCAAACCGACCGGATGCTCGGCATCCGGATCATCGATGGGCACCAGCGGACGCTGATCCACCAAACCAAACATGTCAGCCGCAGCCATGCCGACGCCACGATACGCCGCATCGGCATTCGTATGCCCCACCCACAACGCACATCCGGCAAGATTGAGCTTACGCACAATCTCACCACGGAAACCCAATCCCGACACCGCATGAACGGAACGGAAGAACAACGGATGATGGCAAACCAGCAAATCAACACCACCGGCAATCGCCTGATCAACCACCGCCATAGAGGGATCAGCCGCAAAAGCGATACCGCGCACAGGCCGACGCAAATCACCCACGATAAGACCAGGCTCATCCCACTGCTCCGCATAGCGAAGCGGATACAACGTTTCCAGCACATCCACAACCTGCTTCAGCGTTGCCATCATTCCTCCTTATGCCATTGCTCGACCACGCACATCCGCAACACACACGAAACCCAGTACCGTATCAGTGCGCGGCAAGCTGCCAATCCGAACCAATACCCGTGGAAACATCCAACGGAACCGCCATATCGACCGCATGCTCCATGGCATCCTTCACCAACGCAGTGACACGCTCCGCCTCGCCCGGCGCAACCTCCACCACAAGTTCATCATGAATCTGCAAAATAATCCGACTGGCAAGACCAGCCTCACGCAACGCATCATCAGCCCGAATCATGGCAATCTTCATAATGTCCGCAGCAGAACCCTGAATAGGCGCATTCAACGCGGCACGCTCCGCAGCATCACGCACCGCACGATTCGGCGACTTCAAGCCCGGAAAATACCTACGACGACCATAAATCGTCTCCGTATATCCCTTTTCACGAGCCGAAGAAACCAACGACTCCAAATACTCATGGACCTTGCCGAACGTCGCAAAATACTGCCGCTTCAATGACTCGGCCTCACCCGGCTTAATGCCAAGCTGCTGCGAAAGCCCATACGTGCTCAATCCATAAGCCAAGCCATAGCTCATCGCCTTAACATGACTGCGCTGATCAGGCGTAATCTCATCCACAGGAACGCCATACACCAAACTCGCCACATACTTATGAAAATCCCTACCGGAACGGAACGCCTCAATCAACGCCTCATCACCAGAAAGATCAGCCATAATACGCAACTCAACCTGAGAATAATCCGAACTCAACAACGACTCAAAACCCTCACCGGGCACAAAAGCCGAACGAATCTCACGACCAGCAGGATCACGATTCGGAATATTCTGCAAATTCGGATCAACCGAACTCAACCGACCAGTCGCAGCCACAGTCTGCTCAAACGTCGTATGAATGCGACCATCAGACCTGTTCGTCGCATCAATCAACGTCTGCACAATCTGCTTAAGCTTATTCTTCTCACGATGCAACAACAACGCATCAAGAAACTGACAAGCCCTATCATTACCATACGAACGATCACGCAACACCTGCAAAGCAGCCGCATTCGTAGTATACGAACCAGTCTTAGTCTTCTTCGTAGGCTTCAAACCCATATCCTCAAACAGAATCTTCTGCAACTGCTTAGGACTTTGCAGATTCACGCGCTCGCCCGCATACTGCCATGCCGTTTCCTGCGCGTAATTCGCGTCGGCGGCAAGCTGTTCACGCATGCTCATCAGCCTGTTCATATCGACTTGCGCACCGGCATGCTCCATGCCATACAGCACACGGGATACTGGAATCTCCACAGATTCAAGCAATGAGAACTGCTCACGCTGATCCAATGAATCCGCCAGTTTACGCGCCAGCAAACCAACAATCGCAGTATGGCGCGGAAGCTGGTTGTCATTCCGCTGCGCACTATCGTCCGGCTCGTCGAAATCAAGCGTGCCTTGCGTCGCGCCCTCGGACTGTTCCTCGATATGCAGGTCAAGGAAATGCGCCGCCGCCCGTTCCAACGTGTCGGCATGGAAATCGGGATGGACCAGATACCCGGCAAGCTTGGTGTCGAACAGCGGCTTCGGCAACGCCACACCGACGCTTTCCAGCAGGTGGGATTGTTCCTTATACCCATGCACCACCATGGATTGGTGGTGTTCGTCAAGTACCGTTTGCAGCTGGGACGCCATGTCACGGTCAACACGATTGGTACGAATCGCTTTATCATGTGCAGCGATCATCAGCGACGCATAGGCCGCGTTCCCCGGCTTGCTTTCGCCTTCCACCTGCAACACCCACGAATGCGCCACGGACTGCGCACACTGCTTCGTATGATCAATGGCGAAGCCGGAGGGAGTCGTCTTCGGCGCGATTTCACGTTCGTCATGCAGATGCCCGTTCGGCATCGGCAGATTGTCTCGTACCCATGCTTCCAATGCTTCCGGCGAGTCAACCGTTTCATACTGAGGTATTTCGAGCTTGCCGGACTCGTCTTGCTGCACGGGATCGTTGGTGGGCTTCCCCGTATTGAATGTTCTCAGCACACGGTTTTTGGTGCGTATGCCGAATTCAAGTCTGGTGAACAGTTGGTTGAGCTGGTTGGCGTCCACCTGACCGAAAGTCAAATCCTCGATGGACACGCCAAGGTCAAGGTCACGCACCAAGGCATTCACGGAACGATTCAGTTTGACCTGATCGATATTGGCCCGCAACGCCTCGCCTTTTTTGCCGCCGATTTCGTCGGCATGCTCGATAATCTGGTCAAGTAACCGCCATACAGGTTGATCCATTTGGCCGCGAATCCGTCGCCGACTCCGGGAACGCCGGGGATGTTGTCGGCGGTTTCGCCACGAAGCGCGGCAAGATCCGGATATTGCTCCGGCGTGACGTGGTATTTCTCCACCACCGCGTCGGGAGTCATGTGCTTCAAATCTTTGAAATGATGCCCCGGATACAACACGGTGATGTTGTCGTTGATGAGCTGGAACGCGTCACGATCGCCGGATAGCACCAGCGTGCGATAGCCTGCTTTGTCTCCCATGCTTGCCAACGTGCCGATCACATCATCGCCCTCGTATCCAGGTTTTTCGATGAATGTGACGCCAAGGGCCGTCAGCATCCGTTGAATCAACGGCAGCTGGGTCAATAGATCTTCTGGAGCCGCATCTCGCGTGCCTTTGTACTGCGGCAGCATCGTATTGCGGAAGGTACCGCCTTTGACATCGAAAGCGACGGCAAGATGATCCGGATGTTCCGCGTCGATCACCTGCGACAGCATGGTGGCGAAGCCCCAGACGGCGTTGGTCGCCTGACCTGCGGATGTACTGAAATTCTCTACGGGCAAGGCAAAAAAAGCGCGGAACGCCAAGGAATGGCCGTCAACGACCAATAGCGTCCCGCGCGTAGTGCCTTCCACAGTTGCTGTGTTAGCGCTCATCCTCTGCTTCCGACTTCTGATCACCGTACTTGGCGATGATGGCCATAGCCAGACGCTTCTTCGGGATGCGCTGGTCCATGGAGGTCTTCTGAATCCAACGGAACGCGCCCTGCTCGGAGAAGTCAGCCTTATCCATCAGCAGGCCCTTGGCACGGTCGACAAGCTTACGTTCCTCGAGGGTTTCCTCAGCCTTCTTCAGCTGCTCTTCCGCCTTCTTCAGCTGCTCTTCGGTTTCGTGCAGCTTGGATTCGCTGCGCTCCACATTGTCGAGCAGATCGTTGATTTCGGCGAAACGGCCCATGGCCACTTCCAGAGCCGGAAGCAGCTTGGATTCCTCATACGGCTTGGTGACGTATGCCATGGCACCTGCACCCGTGGCCTTCTTGACCAGATCGGACTGGGAGAATGCCGTAAGCATAACGACCGGAGCGATATTCTCATCACAGATGATGCCCGCCGCTTCGATGCCATCCATACGAGGCATCTTGACGTCCATGCATACCACGCTTGGACGGAACTTGCGGGTCAATTCGACTGCTTCCTCACCGTTAGCGGCTTCGCCCACAACCTCGTAGCCACTATCTTCCAGCATGGCAACCAAATCCATACGGTTCACGGATTCGTCTTCGGCCACGACGACGGTACGCTTGCGAGGTTTGTCATCTTCCTCGATGGACTGCTCAGGCGCTGCGGCAGCCTGAAGTTCATCGTCGGTGAGCACTTCGTCCGGTTCCGTGGTCTTTTCTGCAGACATGTCGGTCTCTTTCCACTGTCACACCCAAAGCCGGTCTCACAAACCCCAACCTGGTCCTGGACTGATTCGATGCCGTTACTTGCAATCGTTCGGATTCTGGAAATCTTCAGCTTTTCACAGCCTTGATTCACCCTCCATCACGCAAGTTGGAACGAACCGGCTATCTTCCTTGTACTTTCATGGATGATACTAGCAGAAGCCTACAAGCGCGTGTTGCCGCAATCCTCTTTTTCCTTCACGTGCAAAGCCGAAAAATCCAAGAAATTCCGCAATCCTGCAAAGGCCTTCTTTCCACAATCCCGCTTCAACGTTGTCTTGTTTATACTGGTCGTATGAGTAGCACTTTCACTATCAGAGATATTGTCAACGAAGACGCAACGGCATCAGTCAGCGATTACGGTGCGCATGTGCTTTCCTGGGCACCTGCCGGCGAACAGACTGTGGTTTGGCGGCCAAAGGCGATTCATCTTAAGGAAGGAACTGCCATCCGCGGCGGTGTTCCGATTATTTTCCCTTGGTTCAATTCCGGTTTCGAAGGCGGGCATGTGGCTTCGAAGAAGCCCAAGCATGGTTTTGCCCGCAATAGCTTCTGGCATTATGACAAGGAAGGTTCTTCCGATGCCTTGTTGCGCTATACATTGGATTCCAGCGAGATCAACGCAGATATACTTTCCCAGTTTGTTTCTGGACCGAATCCTCAATTTCATGCCGTTTACACCATTGAAGTCGGCTGTGAGTTGACGATGTCGCTTACCGTATATAACGATGGAGCCGAGCCATTGTCTTACGAAGAGGCACTGCATACGTATCTGCAGGTTGGAGACGCCGAACAGTCGCAGGTGTGCGGGCTGGAGGGCACCGATTATCTCGATACCGTATTGGACGGCGATCCCCGTTGCAACCAAGGTAATGAACCTGTGACCTTCCAAGGCATGGTTGACCGCATCTACTATTCGGCGGATACGCTTGAGCTGCGCGACCCCGTGTTGCAGCGCACCATCATTGTCTCCAAGCAGGGCGCAGCGCAGACCGTGGTATGGAATCCGGGAGAGCAAGCCGGCAATGCCATCGGAGATTTGAGCGACGGCGAATGGCGTGGCTTCGTGTGCGTGGAAGCCGTCAACAATCGCGACTGCGCGGTCATCGTGCCTCCGCACGACTCACATACCTTGCAGCAAACACTGTCGGTCAAGCACTGAAAGTAAATAGAAACTGCCGGTTCGATGAACATCGAATATGGTTTCCAATGTCCATCGAACCAGCAGTTTATTCATCGACAATCTTTCCTGGACTACGCTAATCGGCGTCATGTCGATCGTCCGGACTCGATGAATATCGACGCAAAGTACATAACGCCAATAAACAGCCCTGAACAGTTACCAACCGCAACAATTGTTGCAATAAATTGTCCGATGGCCCAGATGCCGTTACGGAGTTCTTTTGGACGTACGCTGACGTTGATTTAGGCACGATTGAATGCGCATCATCGTCCACTTTCATTTCGACCTGTCCCTCATTTAATTCACTTCTTCGAAAATCCGGCCTCATCAGTTCTTGCTCCTCACCTCGATTACAGTCACAACTAGCCTGCAAGGATTCTTCTTCCTTGGTATCTTTAGGGCAGATCATCTCATCCCAAATCTGCTTTGCATAGGTGACCGTAACCAAAGAAAAAATGTTCACGGAACCACTCATGAAATTCAGAGGCCAATCCGGACGGACAACAAACGCTACAAAAAGACCCACAGCCTGATAAATGATTATTTAGAGCAATGTTTGCTTGCTCGTTACGACCACCTATTCAGAGGGGCGGGCACCTATAATGGCACGATTTCTGACATAGGTGATGTGGTGGGCGGGGCTACACCTTCCAAGAAGAG